>MDTG01368413.1_pt1 | contig 54652 bp, 59 predicted proteins | sample 811421 | NCBI WGS metagenome assembly MDTG01 (sample SAMN05326645, study PRJNA326480) | marine metagenome | isolation source: seawater | place: Pacific Ocean: South East | collected 2011
GCTAAATTTTTAGAATATTTAGATGCTTTGACCTGTAAATCTTTAACATCTACATTTCCTTGTTCATCACAATTAATTACAACTACTTTTAAGCCTGCTAAAACAGCGCTAGCTGGGTTTGTTCCATGGGCAGAACTTGGAATTAAACATACGTTCCTGTTTTTTTGACCAGTGTCATTAAGATAAGCCTTTATAGTCATTAAACCAGTATATTCACCTTGTGCGCCAGAATTAGGTTGAAGAGAAACTTGATCAAATCCGGTAATATGGGACAATAATTTAGTCAAATCTTCACTTAATTTTAAATAGCCTTTAACTTGATCCATAGGAACAAAAGGATGAATTCTTGCAAAACCTCGATAAGCTATAGGTATTAATTCAGTCGCAGCGTTCAATTTCATTGTACAAGATCCAAGTGGTATCATGGCTCTATTTAAAGCAATATCTTTATCAGCTAAATTTTTTAGGTATCTCATCATTTCAGTTTCTGAACGATACTTTTGAAATATAGGATGACTAAGAAAGGTTGAAGATCTTTTTTTTGATTTTAATATCCCCATATCATTATTATTAATCTCATTTAAAATATCTTCATATTTAGATTCAATCCCAAAAATCGAAAAAAGTTGAATGACATCTTTTTTACTGGTAGTTTCATCTAAAGAAATACCAACACGATCTTCATCAATAAATCGAATATTAATAGATTCATTTAAGCATTTAAAAAAATATCTATTAGACATATTTTTAGTTTTAAGAACAATTGTATCAAAAAATTGATTTGAATGAATTTCAAATTTTGTTTTCATTCCAAGAGCTAAAATTTTTGTTTTTTTATGAATATTTTCTGATATCGCTTTAATACCATCAGGCCCGTGATAAACAGCATAGGCAGCACTTACATTTGCCAATAATGCTTGAGCAGTACAAATATTACTTGTTGCTTTATCTCTCCTAATATGTTGTTCTCTAGTTTGAAGTGCCATCCTAAAAGTTCTTTTTCCTCTTTTATCAACAGTTACTCCAATAATTCTTCCTGGCATAGATCTTATAAATTTATTTTTACTAGCAAAAAAACTTGCGTGCGGTCCTCCAAATCCTAATGGCGTACCCATTCTTTGTGCATTACCTAAAACTACATCTGCATCCATTTCTCCAGGAGGTTTTAACAAAGCTAAACTTAATAAATCTGTTGCAACACAAACTAGATTATTATTATCATGACAAAGTTTTATAATATTTTCTAAATTATTTAAGTGGCCATATGTATCAGGGTATTGTACCAATATTCCAAAACTTTCCTTTAAATCTTCTTTGGTAAATTCGTCTATAATTTTAATATTTATATTAAGTGGTTTTGCTTTAGTTTTTACTACTGATATAGTTTGAGGATGGCATGAAGATTGAATTACAAAAACATTATTTTTGCTTATTTTTCTATTCCTAAAACATAACATCATACCTTCAGCAGCACTTGTACCCTCATCTAATAATGAAGCATTTGCAACTTCCATTTTAGTAAAATCAATAACCATTTGTTGAAAATTCATTAACATTTCAAGCCTACCTTGAGAAATCTCTGGTTGATATGGTGTATAAGCAGTATACCAGCCGGGATCTTGAATCATATTTCTATGAATAACACTGGGAGTAATGTTGTTATAATAACCCATTCCTATATAACTTTTAAAATTCTTGTTTGTTCTTGAAAGAACAGACATTTCATCAAGCATTTCTATTTCTGTATCAACAGATTCAATATTTAATTTTTCTTTTATTAAAATATTTTTTGGTAAAATAGACTTTAATAAATCATCTAATGAATTAGAATTTAGAGTTTTTAACATATCTTGATGATCTTTTTCATTGGATCCTATGTGTCTATATGTAAATTGAGAAAATTTTTTCATATTTTTAACTTATTAATTCCTTATATTGCTCAAAGTTCATTAAATCTTCTAATTCATTTGTATCTGTTATTTTAATTTTCATAAACCAAGCTGAATTTTCAGCATCAGAATTAACCATTGAAGGATTGTTTTTAAGTTCTTCATTTATTTCCAAAATTTCTCCTGATACAGGTGAATAAAGCTCACTTGCTGCCTTTACTGATTCAACAACTCCAACTTGATCACCTTTATTAACAGATTTATTCAATTCAGGTAATTCAAAAAAAACAACATCTCCTAATTGTTCTTGGGCATTATCAGTAATTCCAACCTTACCTACTCCATCAGTTATTTCAATCCATTCATGATCTTGAGTGTATTTTTTTTCAGTCATAATTATTCTCCTTCATTTCTTATATTTATGAGAAATAAATGGAATTTTAGAAACAGTTGCGGGTTCCATATTTCCTCTATTTTTAATAAATATTTCAGTATTTATATTAGAAAAATTTTTTTCAATAATTGCCATAGCTATTGGTTTTTTTAATGATGGACTAAAGCTACCACTAGTTATATTTCCAATCAATTTATTTTGATTATCAAAAACTTCAAAATTTGATCTTGGAATTGAATTATTATTGCTAATCAAGCCTACTCTAACTTTATTATTGCTATTATTGCATATGTATTTAGCACCAATAAAATCTTTATTTTTAAGCCTGTTTTTTGAAATTGCCCACATTAGATTCACATCATTAGGTTTTGTATTTTCATTTAATTCATTGCCATATAAGCACAGACCTGCTTCTAATCGGAGAATATCTCTGCAACCCAAGCCGCATAAACTAACTTCTTTATTTTCAAGTATTTTTTTTTATTAGATTTATACTAATATCTTTATTAATTGAGATTTCAAAACCATCCTCTCCCGTATAACCTGAACAACTTACTAAAATATTTGTATTATCAAATTTGAAATTATTAATTTCCATAAATCTTAATTTATTAGTATTTGGAATTATTTTACTAATTATTTTACGTGAATTCGGACCTTGGATAGCAAATAAGTTACATTGTTTTTTTTCATTTATTTCTTTTTTATTATTAAGTATTTCACTAATTATTTTAAGATCTTTATTTCTTCTAGAAGCATTTAGCACTAAATAATATATAGGATCTCCAAAATTATTTAATAATTTTGATATTATAAGATCATCAATTATTCCACCTTCATTATTTAAAATAAAAGAATATGATGATTTCCATAATTTATGATTATTTAAATCAAGAGGAATAATTTTTTCAAGTTTTTTTGTGTTATCATTAGTTGCATTAATTTCTAATTGCAGCATATGAGAAACATCAAATAAACCACAACTATTTCTCGTATTATTATGTTCTGATATAATGCCATTTTTATAATTTATTGGCATATTATAATTAGAGAAAGGTATCAACTTAGCACCATTTTCAATATGAAAATTTTCAAGATTTAATCTATTTAATTTTTTCTCATTCAACATTATTCAGCAACAAACTTTATACCCCTTCTGTCACTGATACCTGAGAGATTGCCTTGTTGACTTCACCTTCGGTGGGGTTTTTTACCCTCTTTCCAGAATTTATTTATTGCGGTCCATTATGCCTGAGATTTTCGGGGGTTCCTTGATCCTTCGGCTCTGAATATTACAGTATCTCCCGCATTTACATTATATAATGATTTTATATTTTAAACAAGTAAAGTTAATATTATGTTGATTCGCCATATTTCATTGGGATAGTCACTGAAGTAGTCATCCAGCAATCAAAGTAATTTCCCTCAGTTTTCACTTTTTGTAACATCCAATTAAATCCAAATCTAGTCCCATTTTGATTTATTAATTCTATAAAATAAAATGCCATATCATCAGTTATTTGAAGTTCATTAATTTTATGCGATTTATGATTAATCATAACTGAATAAGCTGGTGAAAACATCATTTTAGTAAAATTTTCTAAAGGACCTGTAAATTTTCTATTATTTGGATGAGCAAATTCCCAAGTTTGTTGAATTCCAAAATTTTCATATGGATAATCATTTTTACTTAAAGCATTTAATTGGATCATAATAACTTGTTTAGGAGTCAATAAAGTTGATGCTTTCAATAAATCAGCTTTTAACTCAAGACTAATTACAATAAAAAATAAAACTATACATAGTTTTTTCATATAAATATATATAGTCTAATATAAGTTAAATTAAAGATTAAATATGAAATGAAGATTTTATCTATAAATAATAAGTTGAAAAATATGAATTATTTATGTGTCGGAGCATGTCATATAGATAATATTTTAAAAATTCAAAAAGAATATAAACTAGAAAGAACTAATCCGGTTAATTCAACATTAAAATTAGGTGGAGTTGTATCAAATATAGCAAATAATTTAAAATTATTTACTAAAAATACAAAGTTATTTTCATTACCATTTGAAAAAAATGTAAATACAAAAATTTTTACAAATAAAATCAAACCAATTGAAATTTCTAATTCAACAAATGATAGTTTTTATAATGCAATATTAGATAAAAATGGAAAATTAATAATTGGATTAGCATCAAATAGTACTTATGAAAAAATAAAAGATATTAATTTTAGAAAAATAAATATATTCTTAAAAAATGAGAATTATTTAATATTAGATCTTTGCTTCAATCAAAATCTTATAGAAAAGATAATCAATTATTATTATAAAAAAGTAAAAATATATATAGCAGGAACTTCAATTTATAAAATTCATAGAATTAGAAAATCTCTTAAATTTATTGATTCTTTATGTTTAAATGAAGATGAACTCTTAGCACTTACAAAAAAAAATTCATTAAATAGTTCAATAAGTTATATAATGAATAAAAATAAAAATATTAATTTATCAATAACAAGATCAAATAAACCAGCTATAATGATTCTAAAAAATAATAAATATTTAGGAACAGTTCCAAAAATACAGGTGAAAAATGAAAATGGTGCAGGAGATGCTTTTGCTTCTATGTTTTTTTTAACTTTAAGTTCAAAACTTCATCCTTCTATAATTCTTTCATATTCTATAGCATTCGGTTGTTTAAAAGCGATGGATTTTCAATATAAAAAAACAAAATATTTCAATAAAGAATTTAATAGAATATTAAAAAAAGTTAACATAAAAAAATATGAAAAATAATAAGATTTTAATAAGTGAAGAAATTAAAAGTGCTATAAAAAAGAAAAAACCAATTGTTGCATTAGAAAGTACTCTTATAAGTCATGGACTACCCTATCCATTAAATATTTCAATAGCAAATAAATGCATTGATATAATAAAAAAAAATAATGCAACACCAGCTACTATTGGAATTATTGATGGGAATATAAAAATAGGTCTTAACAAATTTGATATTAAAAAGTTGGCTAAACTTTCTAATGTTGAAAAAGTATCTAGACATAATTTATCATTATCAATGTTTAAAAATAAATATGCCTCAACAACTGTTGCTTCTACTATGATGATTGCCTCATTAGTAGGTATAAAAATATTTTCCACAGGAGGAATAGGTGGTGTTCATATAGATTCTGAATCTACATATGATATATCTTCAGACTTAAAGGAATTAGAAAAAAAAGATATGATTGTAATTTCAAGCGGAGCAAAATCTATTCTAGATATCTTTAAAACAAATGAAATGTTAGAAACATTGGGAATTACAAGAATTGGTTTTAAAACAAATTATGTCCCTGGTTTTTGGACTGAAAAAACAAATATGCTTGTTGATGCTAGGGTTAATAATATTGAAGAACTAGGTAAAATTGTATTAAACAGAAAAATTATTAACCAAAAAAGTTCTATCCTAATTTATAATCCTGTAGAAAAAAAATACTCTGTAAGTGAAAATTTAATTAAAAAATGGATGAAAATTGCAAATAAAAAAGCAAAATTAAAAAAAATTAAAGGCAAAAATCTTACCCCATATCTTTTAAAAGAAATATCAAAACTATCAAATGAAAAAACTCTTAGGGCAAATACTTCTCTTATAATAAATAATGCAAAATTAGCTGCTAAAATTGCAGCAAAACTAAATATAATGTTATGGAAGTAAGCTAAATTTATCTTTAAGTAGTTTGAAAAAATTATCACTATCGACATCATTTACAACTAAACAATTTTTTGTTCTTGTTGAAACTTCTAACCAATCAACTACAGTTTTTCCCATTGTTAATTCTGAATTTTCTTCTACAATTAAATTTGCCTTTTTACCTGAAAATAATTTGTTATTTAAAATATATCCAATTACACATGGATCATGTAAAGGTGAGGAAGTGGTATCATATTTTTCTTTATGAAAAATAGAATAAAAATTGATTAAATCTCTAAATAATTTTGAAGATTTATTTCCAATTGATAAAATATCATTAGTTATAATATCATCGACAAGTACTTTATGTGTTACATCTAAACCCATCATTACTAAAGGAATTTGTGAATTAAATACAATATTTGCTGCATGAGGATCAACATAAATATTAAATTCCGCAGCAGGAGTAATATTACCTAATGTCATTGCTGCGCCACCCATAAATACAATTTCATTTATATTGTTAACTATATTTGGTTCTTTTAATATAGCTTTAGCAATGTTTGTTAAAGGTCCTGTGGGACATAATGTAATTCCCTTATTTTGTATGCATGAATCAACAATAAAATCTACAGCATCTTTTTCTTGTAACTTATATTTATTAGGAATGATTATTTCATCCCCTGAATGTTCTAGACCATTTTCTCCATGGACATGTGATGCAGTTACAAGTTTTCTTTTTAATGGTTTATTGCTACCTGCATAAATATTAATATCAGTTCTATCAATAAATGAACAAATTTTTAATGCATTTTGGGTTGTATTTTCTAATATACTATTTCCAGCAACACATGTAATACCCAGTATATCAATTTCATTTGAAGCTGCGGCAAACATTATAGCAACTGCATCATCATGACCAGGGTCAACATCTAAAATTATTTTTTTCATTATTATTTAAAAACCTCTAAGAGGTAAATTTTTATTTCTTTGAAGCCAGTTTGTTTTTTTATAAGACGCTTTACCATCAATTATATGAAGTGTGTATGCATGTCTAGATTTATTGCTTGAATTATGTCCAGATTGATGAGGAAGCCTCCCATGTAATAAAATTAGACTTCCTTTTTTAACTTCTAGTGGTAAATCAATTTTGTCAAAAGGTTTTGCACTTAATTCTTTCATTATCATTTTACCATTAGATTTTTTATATAATTTTCTTAAAGGACCTTTATGCCCTCCTTTGTTAACCCACAAACACCCATTTTTAATTGTAGCATTTTCAAGGGCAACCCAAAAGCCAATAGCGGATTCTGGAGAAGTATATAAAAAAGTAGAATCTTGATGACAAACAACTTCGCCACCTATTTTAGGCTGTTTAAATATATACATTGATTGAAGCAATAATGGTTTGCTAAATTTTAACATATTTGTTATTTTTTCAATCTTTTTACTCCTAGAAAAATTACTAAAAATACTATCCAAATCATGTAAAGCATGTCCTATTTTATTTATAGCTAACTCTTTTCTTATTTTGAGATTTCCTTTTTTATCAAAAACACCATCTTCAAAAAAAAATCTTATTTTATCTCCAGAATTTAAAAAATAATCATCAGAACTGTGGGAATGATTTTTAGTATTAAAAATTGTTTTATTTTTTAAATCAATTTTTTTTAAAAGTTTATTTGATCTATTTATTAACTTATTGCATTCATTGTTAGTAAAAAAATTATCAAAAATTAGAAATCCATTTTTTTTCCAAGAATTTATATAATCATTAATAAATTTTTGATTAAATTTGAATTTTTCAAATTGTTTTAATTCCATTAAATTAGGCAATAAATCTTGATATTATTGGAAGAATAGATTTTATTATTTGGAATAACTTTGGCAAAATAAATTTTCCTTGTGTGATAATTAAAAATAATAATACTAAAATTAATATTGAAAATAGAGCATTCCTATAGACTGCACTTTTTTTTGAACTGTTATTTCTTCTCCAAAAAAGGAAAATAATTACTGAAATTATTAAAGCTACTACTAAAAATCTTATCATTTTCTTATATATATCAACAAATTTTTTTTTTTTTACATATTTATTATCAATTTAACTATAATTGATAAAATATAAATTAATTACATAATTAACCAATAAATACATATATTTATATTATTTTATTAATATTTTATATTATGATAATGAGATTCTTATATTATATTTATTATAAAAATTAGATTAGTTATAAATAAATTTATAGTAAATACAATAAGTTAGATATTTTTTATATATAAAATTAACTAAAATGATATTTAGTCTCAATTCTAGGATAAGCCTAGATTTATCGTGATGATTAATCAAGGAGTTAATATGCTTGATAATGTTAAAGGCTGGTTGAAAGAGATTGCAGAAGTTGGTCTACTGGTTATTGCTGTAGCCGTAGTTCTAGAAATCATTTTTGGCAGCGCTGTTCCATTCATAGGGATTGGAATATTAGACAACATCACGGCTCTTACTTCTCAATTGGGTGCTGACGGACTTGTAGGGATTATTACTATTGGTCTTGTAGTGTGGCTCTACATGAGAAGATAGATCCTATATTTTCAAAATAAGGAGTAAAAGCAATGATGAATACAGTAAAAGGTTTCCTTTCAAGTGTAATGGATATTGCTATGGCAATAATTCCGTTGATTGTTGTACTTGGAGTTATTTTCGGAGATGCAATTCCATTTGTTGGCTTCGATGTAGTTGATAATATTTCGATGTTGATAAGCCAGCTAGGTAATAGCGGACTTATTGGAGTAATAACTTTAGGAATACTTTACGGTCTATTTAGACGATAAAAAGTAAACTTTAAAATTTAAAAGCTCTCTGATTAACGTTAGAGAGCTTTTTTTATATGAAAAGAAAATATAAAATATCGGATCTTTTAAAGATAATGGAGGAATTAAGAGACCCTAAATCAGGTTGTCCTTGGGATAAAAAACAAACCTTTGAGTCTATAATTCCTCACTCAATAGAAGAAGTTTATGAAGTAGCAGAAGAAATTTATAATAAAAATTACACAAATTTAGAAAATGAATTAGGAGATTTGCTATTTCAAGTCATTTACTTGTCTCAAATAGCTAAAGAAAAGAAAAAATTTGATTTTAATGATGTAGTAGATAAAATTGCAAAAAAAATGGTTTTTAGACATCCACACGTTTTTTCAAATAAAAAATTTAACAATATGAAAGATTTTAAAGACTGGTGGGAAAAATCTAAAAAAAAGAATACTAAAAGTATATTAGATACGATACCAAATACTTTCCCTTCACAAGTCAAAGCACATAAAATTCAAAAAAAAGTAGCAAAATATGGTTTTGATTATGAAAATATAAATCAAGCACTTAAAAAAGTTGAAGAAGAAATTAATGAATTAAAAAAGGAAATAAAGAGAAAAAAAACAAATAAAATCAAAGAAGAGCTTGGAGATTTAATTTTTGCTACAATTGATTTATCAAGAAAATTAAATTTAAATCCTGAAACAATTTTAGCTTCAGCAAATAAAAAATTTTCTAAAAGATTTAAAATTATGGAAAAAAATCTTATTAAGAAAAAAATAGATATTAAAGATTTAAATTTTCAAAAAATAGAATATTATTGGCAAGAAAGTAAAAAAATAGCTAAAAAGAATTAAGTCCCTAATATTTTATCTAAATCACCTATTAATTCTAATGAGTATAATTCATCAAATCCACCAATAGATTTTTTATTAATAAAAATTTGAGGAATAGTTTTTTTCCCTCCGGTTCTAATTACCATTTCATCTTTTAATTTTGGATTTTGATTAATATCTAATTCTTTAAAAACTAAGCCTTTTTGATTTAGTAATTTTTTTGCTCTGTCACAATAAATGCAACGAGGTCCAGTATACATTTCAATTTCAGCTGACATTATAATTTATTTTAAAAGATTTTGAACTAATTTTACCCAATATGAACTTCCTATAGGTAGTATTTCATCATTAAAATCATACTGTTGGTGGTGACAAGCTACTTTGTGTTCATCATCACCTTGACCAATAAAAATAAATGCTCCAGGAACATTATTCAACATAAATGAAAAATCTTCAGAGCCCATAATTGGTCTCATATTATATTCAACATTTTCTTTACCAACTATTTCACTTGCGGTATCGGCAGCAACGATTGATTCTGCATCATTATTAACGGTTGCTGGATATCCATCAAGTATGATTACATCTGCATTTGCACCAAAACTTTTAGCTAAATTATCACTTATTTCTTTTATCCGTTTTATTGCTTGTTCTCTTATTTTTTTTGAAAATGTTCTTAATGTTCCTTCAATAAAAACATTATCTGGTATTACGTTATGAGTAGTGCCGGCATGAAATTGGGTTACACTTAGAACAATTGTATCAATTGGATCAATAGTTCGACTTGGTATAGTTTGTAAAGCACTAACTATTTGTGCTCCAACAATAATTGGATCAATAGTTTGATGAGGCATTGCAGCATGCCCTCCTCGACCTTTTATATTTATTTGTATGGTATCTACAGCAGCCATAATAGGACCTGGGCGGATACTAAATTTTCCTTTTGGTATGTCAGGCCAATTATGCATTCCATAAACTTTCGACATTGGATATTTTTCTAAAAGTCCATCTTTAATCATCTCGTTGGCACCGCCCCCACCTTCTTCAGCAGGTTGAAAAATCAAGTTAACAATTCCATCAAAATCAGGATTCTCTGACAAATATTTCGCAGCGCCCAACAACAAAGTTGTATGACCATCATGACCACATTTATGTGACGCTCCTTCATGAGTTGATTTATATTCAAAATTATTTGGCTCTTGTATTGGTAAAGCATCTATATCAGCTCTTAATCCAATAGTTTTGTTGCTATTTCCTTTATTACCTTTAATTTGCGCCACTATGCCTGTCTTAGCTATTTTTGTTTGATGTTTAATACCCCATTCTTTAAGTTTTGAAGATATAAATTCAGCTGTTTTATGTTCTTTAAAGCAAAGCTCAGGAATAGAATGGAGGTGCCGTCTCCACTCAGTCATTTCTTTACTCATATCAGCGATACTATTTAATACTGGCATTAAAAAAATCCAAACAATCCTTTTTTATTTAATTCATCCTCACATTTCATAAGTTGCATATTATACATTAAAGATTTTTTATCAACGTTTTTTGCAACTTGAATTAACCAATCTTTATTTAAATAAGTTTTATTTTTCCAACCATTTTGACCTTCATGATATGCTAAATATTGATTGTAAGCATCATTTTTTTTAATTCCAAGCATATTTTTTGATTGCGTTACATACCAACCTATAAAATCTGTAATGTCAGCAAAGTTTGCGCGGGATGCGTTTAAATTATTAGTTTTTGATTTATACCATTCCCAAGTAGGATCTGTTACTTGAGCATATCCGAATGCTGTAGATGGTCGATTCCATGGAATTAAATTTAATAATTTTTTTCTTTTGGGTTTTGCAAATTGTTTAAAAGAAGATTCTTGATTGATAATAGCTAGTTGAACGCTTATTGGAACTCCCCATTTATCATAGCTTTTTTTTGTGTCTTTATACCATCTTTTTTTTTCTTCAAATAATATACAACTATCGGCAGTTGATTCAGGCTTTACATTGGTACAAGAATAAATAAAAATAATTGTAATCCAAAAAATAAAAAGATATGTATCAATTTTAAATAATTTATTAAAAATCATGATTTAAACATGTACATCTTGATTGTGTTATAAATATTAATTAAATATATATAAAAAAATAAAATGTCAGAAAAAAAAGAAGATTTTAGCGAAAATTTAGAATTTAAAGCAGAGGTCAGCCGTTTATTAGATATTGTTGCTAATAGCTTGTATAGCGATAGAGAAATTTTTTTAAGAGAATTAATATCAAATTCTGCCGATGCATGTGAAAAATTAAGGTATTTATCAACAAGTAATCAAAACTTACTAGAAAAGGAAGATAAATTTTTTATTAATATTAATTTTTCAAAAAAGAATAATTATATTCAGATTTCAGATAATGGTATTGGAATGTCAAAAGAAGAATTAATAGAAAATTTAGGCACAATTGCTAGATCAGGAACTTCAAAATTTTTAGAGAATATGAAAAATAAAGATGATATCTCGTCAATTGGTCAATTTGGCGTAGGTTTTTATGCATCTTATATGGTGTCAAACAAAGTTGAGGTTTCTTCAAAAAAAGCTGGTGAAATAGATTCTTGGAAATGGGAATCAGATGGAAAAAATAATTTTACATTAAATAAAGATAGTAAAAAAAATAAAGGAACTGATGTTAAATTATTTATTAAAAAAGACTCTACTGAATTTCTAGATTTTATGACTTTAAGTAATATTATTACAAAATATTCAAATTATATACCTTTCCCAATTTATTTATTGAATGAAGATGAGAAAAAAAATAAACCTGAAAAAATAAATGAAGGTGAACCATTATGGTTAAAAAACAAAAAAAATATAAAAGAAGAAGATTATAATCAATTTTATAAAAGCATATCATATAATTTTGATGATCCTATCAAAACAATACACTTCCAAGCTGAAGGTGTCTTAAATTATAATTCTTTATTATATTTTCCATCAAAACAACCAATTGATTTATTCAATCCTGACAGAAAAAACAAAATCAAGTTATATATACAAAAAATATTTATAACTGATGATTGTGAAAACATTATTCCTAATTGGTTAAGATTTATTCCAGGAGTTATAGATTCTAAAGATATCTCATTAAATATAAGTAGGGAAATGTTGCAAAATAATCCAGTAATACAAAAAATTAAAAAAGGAATTACAAATAAAGTTTTAAATGAAATAAAATTATTATTAGATAAGGATAAAAATAAATTTATAGAATTCTGGAAAATATTTGGGGCTGTAATTAAAGAGGGTCTATATGAAAATAATGAATATCAAAATAAAATTTTAGAATTTACATTTTTCAAATCTACAATAAATAACGAAATGATCTCATTAGATGAATATATAGAAAAATCTAATGATAAACAAAAAGAAATCTTTTATTTCACAAATTATGATGCCGAATATGAGAGTATAATAAAAAGTCCTCAATTAGAAAAATTTATAGAAGATAAAATACCAGTATTAATTATGACAGATCCTGTTGATGGTTTTTGGGTGAACAATATAAACAAATATAAAGAAAAAGAATTTAAATCTATTACAAAGGGGTTTATTAATTTAGATAAAGATAATAAAAATAAAGAAAATACTAAGGAATCATCTAAAGAAATTAATGATTTGATAAATTTAATTAAGTTAGAATTAAAGGATAAAATCAAAGATGTCAGAATTTCTTCACGTTTAACAAAAAGCCCTCTCTTGTTAGTTGCAGATGAAGAAGGAATGGATATAAATATGGAAAAAATTATGAAAATGCATAATCAATCACTTGAAAATAATAAAAAAATATTGGAGATAAATCCTAATCATGCAATGATTATAAAAATTTCTAATTCTTTATCTTCAATTGATCATAAAAAAATTGCAAATTTAATATTTGATCAAGCAAATATACTTGATGGTAATCCAGTTAAAAATCCTTCTGAATATATAGATAATTTAACTTCATTATTCATAGCAAAATAAATTATTATTTCACTATATTTACTTGTTGTTTATTTAATAAATAATTACCTATTTGTTCTGAAATCATTTTAGCAACATTAACTTGAGCTTCTTTGGTAGAAGCTGCTATGTGAGGTGTAAGAACTACTTTTGGATTATTAAATAGGACATTTGATTCAGCTGGTTCTTTAGAAAAAACATCTATTGCTGCACCAGTAATTAAATTTTCATTTAATGCTGTATTTAAATCATTTTCATTAATAATATTACCTCTTGCTGCGTTAATTATATACGCAGTTTTTTTCATTTTTCTAAAATGATCAATATTAATTAGAGGTTGCCCATCTTTTGTTGCTTTACAATGCATTGTTATTATATCGCTATTTGAAATTAATTCTTCTAAGCTTACACTTTTAATATTTGGAAATTCTTTATTTCTATTATTTAATGAGTTTGAAAAAGCGATAATATTCATATCAAAACCATTTAAAAGTTTGCATAAATTAATTGAAACATTTCCAAATCCAATGATTCCAATTGTTTTTTTAGAAAGTTCTATTCCTTTAAAATTCTTTTTTTCCCATTTTCCATTATGGGTTGAAGTATTTGCGATAGGAATATTTCTAATTAAAGACAAAATTAAAGCTAATGTATGTTCTGCCGTAGCATTAGCATTTGCTCCTGGTGTATTCATCACAAGCACATTATTTTCTTTAGCAGATATAAGATCTATATTATCAACTCCTGCTCCAGCTCTTCCAATGACTTTTAAATTTTTTCCAGAATTTATAATTTTTTTAGTAACTTTTGTAGCTGATCTAACAATTAATGCATCATAATCATTAATTATTTTAATTAATTCTTCTTCAGAAAGATCTGTTTTAACATCAACATCAATATTAATATTTTCTAAAGTTTTTTTAGCAAGGTCACTCATTGAATCTGAAATTAATACTTTAGGCATTACTTTTTACTGTATTATATGCCCAGTCTATCCAAGGCAATAAATTTTCCATATTTTCATTTTCAACTGTAGCTCCACCCCACAATCTTAAACTAGGAGGTGCTTTATTGTAACCATTTATATCAAATGCTACTTTTTCTTCTTCTAATAATTTGACTAATTTTTTTATTATAGATCTCTGTTTATCTTCTTCAAAATCATTAAACCAAGAGTCTTTAATTTTAAGAGTAATACTAGTACATGATCTTGTATTTTCATCTGAATTTAAAAATTCTATCCATTCACTTTTTAAAATCCATTGATTAACAATTTCAAGATTTTTACTAGATAATTTAATTAACTCATTATTGCCACCTATTGACTCAACCCAATTTAATGAATCTAGAGCATCCTCTACACAAATCATAGAAGGTGTATTAATTGTGCTGCCCTCAAAAATTCCTTTAATAACCTTATTTTTGTTTGAAATTCTAAAAATTTTTGGAATTGGCCATTTTGGTGAATATTCTTCTAATCTTTTTATTGCTCGAGGTGATAATGCTAGCATTCCATGAGCTGCTTCGCCACCTAAAACCTTTTGCCACGACCAAGTTATGACATCTAGTTTGTCAAATTCAATATTCATTGCAAATACTGCTGATGTAGCATCACAAATAGTAAGTCCTTTTCTATCATTTGGAATCCAATCTGCATTTGGCACACAAACTCCTGATGTCGTGCCATTCCAAGTAAAAACAACATCATTAGCAAAATTTATATTTCTTAAATTTGGAATTTTTCCATAATTTGCACTATGTTTATTTACATTTTTTATTTTAAGTTGTTCAATAATATCAATTACCCAATCATTGCCAAAATTTTCCCATGCAAGAACATCAACTCCAGTAAATCCTAATAAAGACCATAATGCTGCTTCCAATGCGCCTGTATCTGAAGCGGGCATAATACCTAAAACATATGAGTCTGGTATATTCAAAATTTTTTTTGATTTGATAATTACATCATTTAACTTGTTTTTACATTCTGGCGATCTATGAGATCTACCGATACTTGAATTTTTTAAATTATCAATATTCCATCCTGGTCTTTTTGAGCATGGACCACTTGAAAAATATGGGTTTGATGGTTTTATTGATGGTTTAAATATTTTTTCCATTATTCGAAATCAAAAGAAACTAATCCATCTAGTGGCTTTGGGTCGAACCATGTTGATTTTGGTGGCATTGTAAATTTTTTATCAGCAAATACTATAACATCATCTATTTGAGTTGGAAATAAAGAAAATCCAATCTTTGCTTCGCCATTATCTACTTTTTTTTCAATTGCTTCAATTCCATGAAAACCAGAAATAAAATCTAACCTTTTATCGTATCTTGGATCCCCTATACCTAAAATTGGTTCTAACAAATAATAATGTAATAAATTTATATCAAGATTATTTATGTGAAATAAGTCTTGTTCTGGTTCTTTTTTTAATCCTAATGAATACCAATTTTTATCTAAATACATTCCAAAAGTTCTTGGTTTAATAGGACTATGTAAAGTATCTTTTTTTTCAACTATAAACTTCTTTTTGACTTCTTTTAAAAAATTATTTGGAGAATACCCATAAAGGTCTTTTATAAGTCTGTTATAATCAAGAATTCTAGCATGACTTTGAGGAAATGCAGCTATCATTGTATAATTGTACAATTCACTTCCTGTGTGTTCTAAATTTTGATGTTTTTTATAATCTGATAATTTTTGCATGGCTTCAATTCTATGATGTCCATCAGCTATATATACTCTATTTATATTATTAAATAAATTACTGATTTCATTAATTTTATTTATATCATCAACTACCCATAAATCATGATTACATTCATCAAGTGCTTTAAATGAAAAATCTGGAGGTAAAGTAATTTGATTATTAATTAATTCGTCTAAGTCTTTGTTATCTGGATATATTACATAAATTGGACCAATTTGAGCATTTAAATTTAACATTTGATCAGATCTTTCTTGAGCTCTTTCCAAATAAATTTCTTCATGCCCTCTAATATGCAAATTATCATAATTAGATAATAAAGTTGTTCCAATAATACCTGTTTGTGTGTGATCTTTTGAAGATATTTTGTATATATAATAAGCATCTTTTTCTTCTTTATTGATGATATTATTTTTTTTCATTAGTTCAAATTGTTGTTTTGCTTTATTTTTAACTTCCTTTTCAGATAAAGAATTATCAGTATTGGGATTTAAAACATGTAAAAAACTCCAAGGAATATCTTTTTTATGATCATTGATTATTTCTTTTGATAAATGATCTGTACTTGGAATAACAATTGAATTATTTTTACTGTTGTTTTGAGTATTAGGTCTTAAACCTTTGAATGGATTAATAAAACGCATAAAAATTTCTTAGTTAAGCTACTTCAGGTAATGATTCTAGAGCTTTATTGACTTCTTTTTCGTTATATACATCTTCAGCTAAATTATTATTAAAATAATCATCATAAGCTTGCATATCAAAATGACCATGGCCACATAAATTAAACAATATGGTTTTTGATTCACCTTTTGTTTTACATTCTAATGCTGCGTCAATCGCACCTTTTACTGCATGATTTGCTTCAGGAGCTGGAATTATTCCTTCATTTTTAGCAAAACTCACACCCGCTTCAAAGCATTCTCTTTGTCCATAAGCTTTAGCTCGGATAAGTCCAAGTTCAAGTAAGTGACTTAGGTGATATGACATTCCATGATATCTCAAACCACCTGAGTGATTTGCTGGTGGCAAAAAACTAGATCCCAAGGTATGCATTTTTATTAATGGAGTCATCCTAGCCATATCCCCATGATCATAAGCATATTTTCCTTTAGTAAAAGATGGGCAAGATAATGGCTCACAACCTATAATATCAATCTTTTTTCCGCCTCTAAGTTGTTGGCCCAAAAATGGAAACATTAATCCAGATAAATTGCTTCCTCCACCAGTACAACCTACTATTATATCTGGATAATCACCTGCTTGTTCCATTTGTAAAATTGCTTCATTACCATTAATAGTTTGGTGCATTAGTACATGTCCCAATACACTTCCTAAAGAATATTTTGCATTACCTCCACTTTTAACTACTGCTTCAATTGCTTCTGAAATTGCAATACCTAAGCTTCCTGGATTGTTTTGATCTTCATCAATAAGTTTTTTTCCAAAATCAGTTGCAGAAGATGGACTTGGATTACATTTAGCTCCAAATGATTGCATCATAAATTTTCTATATGGCTTCTGATCAAAACTAATTTTAACCATAAATACCTCAATCTCAATTCCAAACATTTGACCTGCAAAAGCTAGTGAACTACCCCATTGCCCTGCACCAGTTTCAGTAAATATTTTTTTCACACCTTCCTCTTTATTGTAAAAAGCCTGAGGAACAGCAGTATTAGGTTTATGACTACCTGTTGGACTCACACCTTCATATTTGTAATATATTTTTGCGGGAGTATCTAAATATTTTTCAAGTCTTTTTGCTCTAAATAAAGGAGATGGTCTCCATTGTTTATAAATTTCTCTTACAGGTTCTGGAATTTCAATTTCTCTTTCTACTGAAACTTCTTGCATTATCAGACTCATTGGAAATAAAGGAGCAAAATCATCTGGACCAGCAGGTTGTTTTGTACCTGGGTGTAGCGGAGGTGGAGGCGGTTTAGGTAAATCCGCATTAATATTATACCAAAATTTTGGAGCTTTACTCTCTTCTAACAAATATTTTATTGAATCTGACATAAATAAATATAGACTATAAAATTAAGATAAAATCAATAATAAAATGACTAAAAATGTGTTTAATGCAGCTTCAATTTCAATAATAATAATAATTTTGTTAATTTTGTATCCTATTGTAAGTCATTTTTTACATTAGAACCCTTTTGACCAACGTATATTCCAATAAAAATAAATACTATAGCAATAGTTTGTTCAATTTTTACAATTTCACCTAAAAAGACATAGCCCCAAAAAATAGCAAAAATAGGAATAAGGTATGCAACATAGGATAAAAATACTGGTCCAGCTTTACTTATCAAATGAAATCTTAATAGAAATGCAATAGCTGTAGGCATAATTCCTAAATAGAAAACTGATACTAATGAAATTAAAGATGGATGTGTATAATTATTAAATTCATAAATTATAGAAAAAGGTAATGAAATTAAAGCAGCAAAAGAAGTTGTTAGAGTTGTCAAAGCTAAAATATTAATCCTTTTTAGATTATATGCAATTATAGATGAAATTACATAACCTAAAGCAGCTAATATAATTGCAAATTTTGGAATTAAAATAAAATTACCTTCAAAAAATAAAGATAAATCATTTAGACCTAATAAAAAAACTGTTCCTATAAGGCCAATTAATATACCTGAAAATTTTAATAAATTAAATTTATCATCTTTTGTAAAAAAATGTGAAAGTATAATTGCAAAAATTGGTGCTATTGAAAGTAAAAGACCGGCTAAATTTGAAGGTATATATATTTCGGACCAACTTATTAAGTAAAATGGAATAAAATTTCCAATTAATGCAATTAAAAAAATATAAAAATATGTTTTATAATCATATACAAAAGTTTTTTTTGAAATTTTAAAATAAATTAATAAAAATGTTGCACCAATAACTAATCTTAATGCAACTAAACTTATCGGATTTATTGTTGAAACCGCTACTTTAATAGCAATAAATGCTGAACCCCAAATAGAGCTAAGAACAATCAGTAAAAAAAAATTATTTTTAACTAAAAGGTTAATCAATTTAACAGGTTAACTGTTATTTTTTTTACTAAGGGGAGTTGGTAAAACTTTATTTTCATATGGTTTCATAAAATCTTCTCGTCTACCTTCCCATAGATATTCAACATAATTAAAATTTTCAATGTTTCTATCAGATCTGTCAAAGCTTAGTCCATACTCTCTACAATAACTTGCATAATCTTCAGCTTGCTCATTAGATACATTATACAAAACCCATTTTTTGCTACTTCTATCAAATTTAAATCCGTGCCTCTTAAACCATTCTCTATGATAATAAGAATCTCTTCCATAAGCTGCGAAATTTAATTTTTTTGGCATAAATTAGTTCAATAATTGTTAAATAATAGAAAAATAGCATCTATACATATTTTTTATTTTAAAACAATAAATTAAATTTCAATATAGTTAACAAATGTTATAATGATTCAATGGATTTATACAAAAATAGCGAAATTTCTGTCCAAGAATTAAAGAAATTAATTGATTTAGATTCAAATATACAAATTGTAGATATTAGGGATGATTCTGAAAGAAAACTAGTATCGCTAGGAAATACTATAAATATAAAACTATCTGAGTTAGCTAACAGTTATGACCAGCTTGATTTAAATAAGAATGTATTTGTAATGTGTCACACAGGTGTTAGGAGTCAAGTTGCTGTAAAATGGCTTAAATCTAAAGGTTGTACCTATGCTGTGAATGTTCTTGGTGGAATTGATGCTTGGGCAGCGCTGGTAGATACCTCATTAAGAAGATATTAATTAACTATACTCTCAACATAAAGTCCTGAAAAAACACATATTAATCCAAAAAAAATAAATACAAATCTATAAAAAATATTGTATTTTTTAAATATTTTAGAATATTTTTGATTATTAAATATCAAATTATATAAAGCTCTACTCATACCTAAGGAAAAAATTATTGTACCAGAAATAATTATTAACCAATAGATCACAATTATTTATTTATTTAATTTTTTTTTCAATTTTTCTATATCTAAACCTTCATATTGTTCATATGGGAAATGTATCCATGGGGAATCACTTAAATAATCAACATAATAATTTGGTTTATAATTTGATACGGATTTATAATATATTACACCAGTACGAATTGGTTCATCTAAATAAAATCCATAAATATGTTCAAGCCAATCAATACTTTTTTTAAGAGTAATTCCTGAGTCAGCAAGATCATCAACTAATAATACTTTAGATCCAATATTTGGAGTTGTCTTCGCTAAATCTCTAGAAAATATTACTGAACCTCTTTGATCTTTTTTATTTCCATCTCCTCTATATGATTCTACTGAGAGAATTGCCAAAGGAACATTAAAAAGTCTTGCGAATACATCCCCTACTCTCATACCACCTTTAGCAATGCAAATTACTTGATTAAATTTCCATCCATCTTCATATATTTGTAATGCCAATTGTTCCGTTTTAGAATGATAATCATCCCATGATACATGTATATCAGACATATTATTCCTATTTGTATAATTTATATAATCAACCCTCCATTTATTTATGGAGGGTTGTTAATCGATAATAAAATTTATTGTGGAACGTCTCCGTCAATACCTTCAACATAGAAACTCATGCCAGCTAACATACCATCATCAGCTACAGAACCTGCTGGAACAACAATTTCTCCAGCTTGATTTTTTATAGGCCCTGTAAAAGGATGTAAAGAACCATCTTTTATAGCAACTTCCATATTAACAGCTTCTTGAATTAACTTAGAAGGCATTAATTTAGTATTATATGGTGCCATCACAACCATACCTTCTTTCATACCATGCCAAGTATCTATAGATTCCCAAGTACCATTAAGTACTGCTTCAGTTCTTTCAGCATAATATGGTCCCCAATCATCTATGATTGCTGTAAGATGTGCATTAGGACAGAAAGCACTTTGATCAGATGCCTGGCCAAAAGCCATTACACCAGCTTTTTCTGCAGCTTGGCAAGGTGCATATGTATCAGTGTGTTGAACTATAATATCAGCTCCTTGTCCAATAAGAGTATTTGCAGCATCTGCTTCTTTACCTGGGTCATACCAAGAAAAATTCCAAATAATTTTTATCTTAATATCTGGATTAACTTTTGAAGCAGCTAAATAAAATGCATTGATACCTCTTATAACTTCTGGAATAGGAAATGATGCAATATATCCAATTGTATTAGTTTCCGTCATATGACCAGCAATATGTCCAATAACTGCTCGGCCTTCGTAAAAGCGTGCAGAATAAGTTGAAACATTGTCAGCTCTTTTATATCCAGTAGCATGTTCAAATTTTACATTAGGAAATTCTTTTGCAACTTCTAGAGTTTGATCCATATAGTTAAAAGAAGTTGTAAATATTAATTCATGACCAGAAGAAGCTAATTTTCTTATAGCTCTAACAGCATCAGCATTCTCAGGTATATTTTCTAAATACGTAGTTGAAATTTTATCACCTAATTTGTTAACACTATATTTTCTTCCTTGATCATGTTCATATGTCCATCCATGATCACCTGGAGGACCTATATAAATGTAACCAACTTTAAGAGGATCTGCTAAAGAAATAGAAGACCAAATTAAAGCTATTGGTAAAATCAGTATATAATTTAAAATAATTTTCATAGTTTGAAACCTCCCCTGTTTCTCTATGTTATTCGACATTATCATATATAATTTTTACAGATTCCATTGAAAAAAGACAATTATCAATAAAAAAACAGTGGATATAATTTAATTATCTACCTTTAAAAAAAGGTAGTGTAAGGCAAGCAGGGGCACTTAATTTTATTCTCAATCTATCATTAGAAATTATAACTAATACTATTATTGTAGCTAAATAAGGAGCCATAACAAAAAATTGAGCAGGAATTCTTACTCCAAAACCCTGAAGATTCATTTGTAAAATACTTACACTTCCAAAAATATATGCTCCGAGAAGAGCTCTACCAGGCTTCCAAGTTGCAAAAACTACTAATGCTAAAGCTATCCAGCCTCTGCCAGCAACCATATTTTCTTGCCACATAGGAGCATAAGCAATGCTCATATAAGAGCCAGCAAGAGCACACATAGCTCCTCCAAAAATTATAGACAAAAATCTAATTTTTATTACATTATATCCTTGGGCATGAGCTGAAGTATGAGATTCACCAACTGCTCGGAGTATAAGGCCAGATTTTGTTTTATATAAAAAATAACTAATTAAAAAAACAAGGATAAATGAAAAAACAATAAAATAGTATGGACTTACCCCTACTATAGGTGTTCCAATATATTTCTTTCCAATCATAGAACTCAAGCCAATTCCAAAAATTGTTAAAGCCAATCCAGTAGCAACTTGATTTGACATTAAAATTAAAACTAAAAATGCAAACAAAGAAGCCATAATAACACCAGATAGAGTCCCTATCAAAAAAGTTAAAAAATAATTTTCTGTAATCACTAAAGTAACAAAGGCTGTCACTGCGCCAACCAACATCATACCCTCAACACCTAAATTTAATACTCCAGATTTTTCAGTTATAAGTTCACCCATTGAAGCAAAAACTAAAGGGGTTGTTGCAATTAAAACAATATTTATAATACTTATTATTAGATCAAAATTCATAAATCTCTTTTTTGTTAAATGTTATTTTATAATTTATTAAAAGATCTGCTCCCAACAAGTAGAATAATACAAGACCTTGAAATACAAATCCAACAGCTTGTGGAACTTGCATAAATAATTGAGCATCCTCTGCGCCTAAATATGTTAAAGCTATAATTAAAGATGAAAAAATAATTCCTATAGGATGTAGTCTGCCTAAGAAAGCTACAATTATTGCTGTAAAGCCATAATTTGGAGAAATATCTCTATATATTAACCCAATTGGACCAGTAACTTCACCAACACCTGCAATACCTGCAAATGAACCACAAATTACAAAAGTAAGTACAACTAAGGAATTTTGACTAAAACCAGCAAATTTAGAAGCTTTAGGGCTTAAACCTGAAACCTTTAATTGGTATCCTAAAATAGTTTTTGAAAATATAAACCATGATACTAAAATTGAAATTATAGTTAAGATTAAACCAAAATGAATTCTTAAACCTTCAAATAATAATGGCATTCTAGAAGATTCATTAAATGGTCTTGTTTTAGGAAAGCTATAACCCTGAGGGTCTCTCCAGGGACCAACTACTAAATAATCTAAAATTAAAGCGGCAATATAAACTAACATCAAACTAGTTAAAATTTCATTAGTATTAAATTTAATTTTGAGTATTGCAGGGATCAAAGCCCAAAAAGCACCTCCAATAGCTCCAAATAAAATTACAATTGGCAAAACCCAAAATCCATTAACATCTAGAGAAGAAAAAAGAATGCCTATTCCGCCTCCAAATATAGCACCCATTGTTAATTGTCCTTCTGCGCCAATATTATAAATATTATTTTTAAAACAAAATGCTAATCCGACTCCTATTAATGCCAAGGGAGTTGCTTTAAGGAATAATTCAGAAATTCCATAAGAAGTAGAAATTGGTGATATAAAAAAAGTATGAAGAGCAAATAAAGGATTAAAACCCATAAATGAAAAAATAATTGAACCAGTAAGTAAAGTTAAAAAAATTGCAATTACAGGTGCCCAATAACTCATTATAGTTGAAGGATGGCCTCTTGAAATAATTTTAGGTAAATAACTTTTCATTCTAAAATTTTCCTCCCATAAGAAGCCCTAATTTTTCTAAAGATATATTTTTGGTATCTAACGGATCAGATAAATTTCCTTTATAAATAACTGATATACGATCAGTGATTTCAAGTAATTCATCAATATCTTGAGAAATAACAATTATTGCAGTTCCTTTTTTAGCTAAATTTATTAAAGATTGCCTTATAAATAATTCTGCGCCAGCATCAATACCCCAAGTAGGATGAGAAATTATAAGAATTTTAGGATTTGATAAAATTTCTCTTCCAATAACAAATTTTTGCAGATTGCCGCCTGATAAACTTCCCGCAAAACTATTATAACCAGTTGTTACAACATTAAAATTTTTAATAATTTCTATAGTTTTTTCTTTGATTTCATTTTTATTTATTACGCCAAATTTAGAAAATTGATTACCTTTAAATTGACTTAATAACACATTATCTAAAAGAGATAATTGTGGTATTGCACTATGACCTAATCTATCTTCAGGAACAAAAGCAATAGACATTTCCCTTCTTTTTTTAGGACCTAAATTTCCAATATCTGTTCCAAAACATTTAATTGCAGATTTTTTTTTAATTATTTCTTCACCAGTTAGAATATTCATTATCTCTGATTGACCATTACCTGCAATTCCAGCAATTCCAAAAATTTCACCTTCCCTGACTTTAAATGAAATATTGTTTAAATCTACTAAGAATGGATCATTATATTTTAAATCCAAATTATTAACTTCAAAAACAGTTTTTTTGTTATCAGAATTTATTTTTGATTTTTCAATTTCTGGTAATTTTTTTCCCAACATTTTAGATGCTAGAGATTTAACATCTTCATTTTTTGCGTTACATGTCTCTATTATTTTGCCATTTCTCATAATTGTAACTTCATCGCAAATTTTTTTAACTTCTTCTAATTTGTGAGTAATATATAAAATAGTTTTATCATCGTTAATTAATTTTCTTAGAGTAACAAATAATTTATCAACTTCTTGAGGTGTTAAAACTGAAGTAGGTTCATCCATAATTAAAACTTTAGGATTTTGTAATAATATTCTAACAATTTCTACTCTCTGTTTTTCTCCTGCTGATAAATTCGTTATAGGAGCATCATAGTCAAGAGGTAATTCATATTTTAAAGATATTGATTCAACTTGTTCCTTTAATTTTGAAAAAGAAATATTTTCATCTAAACCAAGAACCAAATTCTCAGCAACTGTTAATGAATCAAATAAGGAAAAATGTTGAAATACCATACCAATTCCTAAATTTCTTGATTCCGAAGGCGATTTAACAGCAAAATTTTTATTATTTAGTAAAATTGTCCCATTATCAGGTTCTAAAATACCATATAAAATTTTTACTAATGTACTTTTACCTGCTCCATTCTCACCTAAAATTGCATGAACGCTATTATTTTTTATATTAAAGCTAATATTATCATTCGCTAAAGTACCAGGAAAAGATTTAGATAATTTTTTAATTTCAATTATATTATTCATAAGATAATTTTATGTTTTCTTTTTTATATTTAAATATTTCTAAATTTTTTTTAGATCCTTTTCTATCAAATACTAAAAACAGTGAATTTTTTTTTGCTATAAGTGGATAATGCCATACTCCAGCTTTATAATTAATTCCACAATTTTCTGGAACAATAAAAGATCTTAAAGTATCAGGATGGGGGTTAAGCTTTGAATTTGATACTACAACTAAAAATTTATGCTTATCGAGAGGAAAAAATAATTGTGAACTGATTGGATGCCTCTCCATTAATTCAATTTTAAAAGGGAATTTTCTTGCTTTAACCCTAAAAATGCTTAATTTAGGCGTACCTTTTGCTTTTTTAATATCAATTTTTGCTAAATCATAAAAATTCTTAGCATATCCGTTATTTATGTTTTTGAATCTTTTATTTTTAATTGAAATTAAGTTTCCATAATTTTTGAAATTATGATTAGTAATTTTCATTGGAAATATTGTGAAATTCATTTATCTTTTTTAATTCCAAAAATTTTTATTCTAGATATTCCACCATCTGGATAAATATTTAATTTAATATAATTTGAAATTTCTTTATGTATTATATTTTTTTTAATATTATGAATTTTATTAGGATATAATTTAATTTTTTTTGTTAAATATTTCCATTTATTACTTTGATTCATATTAAATCTTTTTGAATTTGATACATAAGCTGTTTGAAAAGTGCAATGATTTGGATAGTTACCTTTAAAATATTTTGTTCCTACTTTTATACTTTTAACAATACCTGGTATTCCAAATTTAACTATCACCCAGTCATATCCCTTTCCTCTTCTCCTTCTGGTTTCCCATCCATCACCCATATTCAATGAATTACCAGGAGCTAAAATATTTTCTGCTTTTCCAAAATGTTCATTATTGGTAGCTATTATTGAAGCACCATTTAAAATTGATGACAACTCAATTAATTTATTTTTTGAAATTTTTTTGCTATCAACTTTGATATTACCAAATAACCTTAATCTCGCTATACCACCATCAGGAAAAATATTTAATTTAATATATTTAAATGTTGAATTTGTTGCACTTTTAAACTGGTTATTTTTATTAGGAAAAACTTTTGATTTTTTTATAATCTTTTTCCAAATAATATTTCTATCATTTTTTAAAACCACTGAATTGGTTCCTTCTAATGAAATATATTCTGGTTGATTCCCATTAAAAAAAGATGTGTCAATATCAATATTTTTAATTAAACCTGGTTTACCTAATTTAATAATAAGATAGTCATTTCCATTACTACGTTTTCTACGTGTCTCCCATCCATCCATCCATTTACCATTTTTATCATACACACCTTCTTTCCAAACAGGTTTTTCAGGTGAAATTAATCTTTTTGCTGATCCAAAAAATTCATCAGTTTTATAAATTATTTTACTTCCTAATCTTGGCTGTGCTAGATCAATTAAACCTTTGTAATTTCGATTATTTTTTTTCATTTACTTTATTATTTGTTTCTTATTTAAATGATCTAATCTAAATAAAGCTATTTTAATAACTTCTTTTATAGCTTGATTGAATTCATTTCTTTTAGAATATAAGATTCTTTTCCTAAATATTTTCAGAATTTGAACTTTTTTTTTGCCAGCAACGGCTAAAATGAAAGGGAATCCAAATTTTTTTTTGTATTTTGAGTTTAATTCATTAAATTCAAAATATTCTTCCTTCGTACATTTGTGTAACTCAGACATTATTTGTTCATTTTTTGAAAATTTTTCAAGTTTTTTTATCTTAATTTTATTAGCCAAGTCCGGATGTTTTAATAGTATTTTTATTTTAGTTTTTTTTTCCGCTTTTTTAAAAATACTAATCATTTCTTTTTTTAATTCTTTATAATCTTTAAATGGTTTTTTTTTATAACTTTGATTTGCTATCCACTTAGAGCCTTCAAAAATGTTACCAAAAATTTCTATAAATTCTTTTCTTTTTAATTGATTAATTATTTGCATAATTTTTAATCCAGTGATTAGCAATATCAATTCTTTTACATATCCAAACATTTTCGTGATTTAAAACATAATCTAAAAATTTTATTAGTGAATTAATTCGACCCGGCCTTCCGATCAAACGGCAATGAAGTCCAACTGACATCATTTTAGGAGATTTTTTTCCTTCTTCGTATAAAACATCAAAGCTATCTTTTAAATAATTAAAAAAATCATTTCCTGAATTAAATCCCTGATTTGTTGCAAAACGCATATCATTATTATCAAGAGTATATGGAATTATAAGATGTTTTTTTTCTTTGGTACCTATCCAATAAGGCAAATCATCACTATATGAGTCGCTATCATATAAAAATCCACCATTTTCTATTACTAGATCTCTGGTATTAACACTACATCTTCCTGTGTACCAACCTAATGGCTTTTTTCCAAAAATATCTTCAATTGTTTTTATTGCTAAATCCATATGTTCTTTTTCTTGAGATTTACTTATATTTTGATAGTCTATCCATCTCCATCCATGACAAGCAATTTCGAAATTTGATTCTTTAATGGCTTCACAAATTTCATTATTTCTTTTTAATGCCATAGCAACTCCAAAAATAGTTATAGGAATATTAAATTTTTTTGTAAAAATATCATATAACCTCCAAAAACCTCTTCTAGAACCATATTCATATATTGATTCCATACTGATATTTCTATCACCTTTAATTGGTTGGGCCCCAATAATTTCAGATAAAAATGATTCGGAAGAATCATCTCCATGTAAAATATTATTTTCTGCCCCTTCTTCATAGTTTAATACTATTTGTAATGCTAATCTAGCATTGTTAGGCCACTTAATTATAGGTGTTTTAGATCCATAACCAATCATATTACGAGGATAATCTGACATAATTTTATTAATAAATATTTATTGATTCTATTCTATAATATATATAGATTTTATGAAACAGGGTTTTTTAACAACTCACGTATTAGATACATATTCTGGGAGACCTGGCGCAGGCGTAAAAGTAGATCTTCACAGTATTTCAAGCAAAAGTGTTAAAATTAATACTTTTATTTTAAACAGTGACGGTCGTTCAGATACACCTCTATTGGATGGTGAAAATTTTGTTATTGGTGAATATGAATTAATTTTTAATATTGGAGATTATTTTAATAAAATAATTAAGCTTCCAAATCCTCCTTTTCTAAATGAAGTTTCTGTTAAATTTGGAATTGCAAATAACAAAGAACATTATCATGTTCCATTATTAGTATCACCTTGGAGTTATTCAACTTACAGAGGAAGTTGATGCCTCAAAAAATCAGATTCATTAGGAATAATAAAATTATTAAAATTGATGAAGTTGACAGCAATGAAACTCTTTTAAATTATATAAGAACTAAACTAAAAAAAACTGGAACTAAAGAAGGTTGCTCAGAAGGTGGCTGTGGGGCATGTACTGTAGTGTTAGGTGAATTAAAGAAAAATAAAATAATTTATAAAGCTGTTAATTCATGTATAATGCTACTTCCATCATTAAATGGTAAACAATTAATATTAGTAGAAGATTTAATTTATAACAATAAATTACACCCTGTTCAAAAATCCATGGTTAAGTTTCATGGTTCTCAATGTGGATTTTGTACTCCAGGATTTGTTATGTCTTTGTTTTCTATGTTTAAAAACCATAAAAATTATGATGACAAAATAATTAATGATTCAATTGCAGGTAATTTGTGCAGATGTACAGGATATAAACCAATTATCAATGCTGCTAAAAATTTAAATAAGATTAATAATTCAGACCATTTTTCATTAAATAATCATAAAACAATTAAATTATTTAAGCTTATGAAAAAAACTAAAAAATATTTGTTAAGTGAATATAAAAATAAAAAATTTTTTTCACCAACTAATGTAAGTGAATTAAGAAAGATTTTAGAAAATAATCCAAATTCAGAAATAATATCTGGAGGAACTGATGTTGCACTTAAAATTACGAAAGAATTAAAGACTTTAACATCCATAATATCAATTAGCTCAATCAAAGAGTTAAATTTTTTTAAAATAAATAAAAATTTTATTGAAATAGGCTCAGCAACACCTTTAATTGATTTTCAAAAAATTATAAAAAGATATTACAATGATTTTTATGAAATTTTATTAAGATATGGGTCAGTTCAAATAAGAAATGTTGCAACAATAGGAGGAAATATTGCTACAGCATCACCTATTGGAGATACCTTACCTTTACTACTTTCACTCAATGCAAGAATCATAATAGAGAGTAAAAAAAATAAAAAAACTGTACCCCTAAATAAATTTTTTATTAGTTACAGAAAAACTATTCTCAAAAAAAATGAATTTATAAGATCAATAATAATTCCATTATTAAATAAAAATATTTTTAAAGCTTATAAAATCTCTAAAAGAATTGATGATGATATTTCATCAGTCTGTGGTTCATTTAATATTGAAATGAAAAATGATATAATAAACAACATTTTCATAGCGTATGGTGGGATGGATGAAATTCCTAAAAGAGCAATAAATTGTGAAAATTCATTAAAAAATAAAACTTTATCTGAAAGTTCAATAAATTTAGCAATTAAAAAATTAGAAAAAGATTACAATCCTATAAGTGATGCTAGATCTAGTTCTAAATATCGAATGAAAATAGCAAAAAATTTATTAATGAAGTGTTTTTTAGAAATTAAAGATAACAACAATTATAGAATAAATGAATATTAATAATAAAATAATTCATGAATCTAAATCTCATGAAAGTGGAGAAAAACATGTTGCTGGATCTGCAAATTATACTGATGATCTTTTAGAACCAGAAGGATTACTTTTTGGTGCAATAGGATATAGCAAATGTGCTCATGCAATTATAAAAAAGATTGACTTAAGTGAAGTCATAAATAGTGACGGTGTCGTTTCTGTTGTAACAATAAATGACATACCAGGGATAAATGATGTAGGACCTGTTTTACCTGGTGATCCAATATTTCCAAAAAAAATTGCTGAATACTATGGACAACCATTGTTTGCAGTAGCGGCAAAAACTAATGAACAAGCTAGAAAAGCTATTTCAAAAGCTAAAGTTGATTATAAAGAATTAAAACCAATAATTACAATTCAAGAAGCTTTAAAAAATAAAAATTATATATCAAAACCAAAAAAAATAATTAAAGGAAAACCCCTTTTATCAATAAAAAATTCTAAAAATTATTTAAAAAATAATTTTAGTACGGGTAGTCAGGAACATTTCTACTTAGAAGGACAAGTAGCTATGGCTATTCCTATTGAGGAGAATGATTATCTAATTTATTCATCAACTCAACATCCATCTGAAACTCAAAAAATATTAGCAAAAATGTTAAATCAACTAGATAATAGTATTACTGTAGATGTTAGAAGAATTGGAGGGGGTTTTGGAGGAAAAGAAACTCAATCATTTATATTTGCAGCTATTAGTACTTTACTATCACATAAATCTAAAAAACCGGTAAAAATAAAGATGGATAGAGATGATGATATAATAATTACCGGTAAAAGACATGATTTTTTTTCAGAATATGAAGTTGGATTCAATGATAAAGGTATCATAGAAGGATTAATTATAAAAATAGCATCTAGATGTGGTTTTTCAACAGACTTATCTCTCGCAATAAATGATAGGGCATTATTTCATTTAGATAATACATATTATTTACCAAATATATCGATAACTAATTATTTATGTAAAACAAATACTGCATCAAACACTGCTTTTAGAGGATTTGGTGGTCCTCAGGGTATGATGAGTATAGAAAATATTATTAATGACATAAGTTTATATTTGGGTGTTGAAACACACTTTGTTAGAAAAAATAATTTTTATCAAAAAAATCATAACAATATAACTCATTACGATATGAAGATAGAAGATAATGTCATTAATGAATTATTTGATCAGTTATTAAAATCATCAAATTACAATGAAAGATATAAAAAAATTAAAAGATTTAATTCTAAAAGTAAATATTTAAAAAAAGGAATTGCAATTACACCTGTAAAATTTGGAATTTCATTTACTACTACCTTTTTAAATCAGGCAGGTTCATTAGTGCATATTTACAATGATGGGAGTGTGCATTTAAATCATGGTGGAATTGAAATGGGTCAAGGCACTCATACAAAAATTGCACAATTAGCTGCCGATAGATTGGGATTGAAATTTAATAAAATTAAAATAACCTCAACTAGAACTGATAAAGTTCCCAATACATCTGCATCAGCAGCATCCGCAACAACTGATTTGAATGGTGCAGCTGTCCTGAATGCAATTGATAAAATAAAAGAAAATATAAATAATTATGTTAAAAATAAATATAAAATTAATATTGAAAATGTTGTTTATATTAATGGAAAAGTTAAATTTAAAAATAAAGAATTTAACTTTAAAGATTTAATAATGGAAGCATATTTAAATAGAGTTCATCTTTCTTCATCTGGATTTTATAAAACTCCAAAAATATTTTTTGATAAAAAAAATTTTAAAGGTAGGCCATTTTACTATTTTGCTTATGGAGCTTCTGTTTCTGAAGTGATAGTAGATACTTTAACTGGAGAAAATAAATTACTTCAAGTTGATATTCTTCAAGATGTCGGAAAATCAATTAATGAAGCAATAGATTTTGGTCAAATTGAAGGTGGATTTATTCAAGGTACTGGATGGCTAACAATTGAGGAAGTTAATTGGAATTCAATTGGAAAATTAACAACTCATTCCCCTTCTACATATAAAATACCGTCAGTTAGCGATATGCCTAACAAATTTAATGTTAATATTTTTAAAGAAGGTATAAATAAAGAAGATGTTGTAAATAAATCTAAAACTACTGGTGAACCTCCTTTAATGCTTGCAATGTCTAATTTTTTTGCAATTAAAAATGCAATTTCAAATATTTCAGAAAACAAAAATTATATACAATTAGATGCTCCAGCTACACCAGAAAAAATCTTGATGGCAATTGAAAATATGAAAGAAAAAAATAATGAAATTAAGTGATATAAAGAATATACAAAAAATTAATTCAAGTATAATTTTAGCTAAAATTATTGATACAAAAGGATCAGTTCCTAGAGAAAAAAATGTTTTTATGGTTATATCCTCTGAAAATCAATTTGGAACTATAGGTGGGGGAGAATTTGAATTTAGAGTAACAAAAGAATCATTAAAGTTATTAAAAATTAAAGATAAATATAATGACACTTTTCAATACTCACTAGGACCTTCTTTGGGACAATGCTGCGGCGGATATATTAAGGTTAAATTAATAAAATTTGATAATGGTTTGAAATTACTAGAAAAATTTGATCTTAAAAATGAAATAATTAATCAAAATCAAAATTTATATATATTTGGCGCAGGCCATGTATCAAATGCTTTAACTAATAAATTAGATGGTGTAGGTTTTAATATATTTGTTATTGATTCAAGAGAAGAATATTTGAAGAAAATTAAATATCAATATGCAAATAAAGTTTTAGCAAAAAATCCTGAAATAATTATCCAAAATTCACCTTCTGAATCATATTTTATTGTTTTAACTCATAGTCATAAATTGGATTTTGATATATGTTCAAATATTCTTAAAAAAAATAATTTTAATTTTTTTGGACTAATTGGTTCACAAACAAAAAAAATAAAATTTAGAAAAAGATTAAAAGATTCTGGTTTTAATGAGAATTTGATTAATAAAATGGAATGTCCTATTGGTATAGATAGTATTGATGGAAAAGAACCTGATGTAATAGCAATTTCAATTATTGCAAGATTATTAGAAGTTAAAACATTAATAATAAAAAAAGAAGAAAGACAATTAAAATTGGTTAAGGCATAGATATGACAAAATTTTCTGAAAAATTTATGAAACATACGATTGAATTATCAATTAAAAGTGTTGGAAATTCTGGCGGACCCTTTGGTTGTGTAATTGTCAAAAATAACAAAATAATTTCAGAAGGTCATAATCAAGTTACTTCTACTAATGACCCCACTGCACATGGTGAAATAGTAGCTATAAGAAATGCTTGTAAAGTATTGAAAACATTCAATTTAAAAGGTACTGAACTATATACAAGTTGTGAACCCTGCCCTATGTGCTTAAGTGCCATTTATTGGTCTCATATTGATATGATTTTTTACGGAAATACAAGACAAGATGCTTCTGATATAGGATTTGATGACAATTTTATTTATGAAGAATTTAATAAAGAATATAAGTCTAGAAAAATCCCAATAATACAAAAAATGGAAAAAGAAGCTATGAAAGCATTTACAATGTGGGATAATAAAACAGATAAAATAGAATATTAATGGATTTTTTTATTTCTTTGACTCCTTATATAATTGATTGGTTAGATTTAATTACCAGATGGATACACATCATAGTTGGTATTGCATGGATTGGCACATCATTTTACTTTAATTGGCTAGACAGTAGGCTTGATAGAAATATTAAAAAAGATGATGTCGAGGGTGAATTATGGTCAGTTCATTCAGGAGGTTTTTACAATATAAATAAACTTAAAGGACCTCCAAAAGAATTTCCAAAAGAACTTCATTGGTTTAAATGGGAAGCATATGCAACATGGATAAGTGGTTTTGTGCTTTTAATTATTGTTTATTATTTTAATGCAGAAAGTTTAATGATTGATAAAAATATTAATAATATTTCTCCTTTTTTAGCAATATTTATTTCAATTTTTTTTCTTATCAGTTCATGGTTTTTATATGATTTTCTATGCAAGTCAAAACTTATAGATAATTCATTTTTATTTACTATTATCTGTTTTGTAATTACAGTAATCATCGCATTCGCATTAACCAATATATATGGAGCTAGAGCTGCATATATTCATGTTGGTGCAGGTTTAGGCACTATTATGGCTGCTAATGTTTTTAGAGTTATCATTCCTTCTCAAAAAGAAATGGTTAATGCCGCTATTAATAATAAACAACCAGATCTAAAGAAAGGAATTAGTGCAAAACAAAGATCTATACATAATAATTATATTACTCTTCCTGTCCTTTTTATTATGATAAGTTCTCACTATCCTTTTACATATGGCCATAAATACAATTGGGCAATCTTAGCTATCATTTCAATTATAGGCGCATTAGTAAGACATTATTTTAATTTAAGAAATAAACGACAACATAAAAAATGGATATTACCAATAGCAGCTTTAGGAATGATATCAGTGATGCTTTATACCTCCATTCCAAAAGTTATCACCAAAAACTACAATGAGACTAATTCATTTGAAGAAGTGTCATTTTCTGAAATTGAAAATATTATTAAATACAGATGTGGAGTTTGTCATGCATATAATCCTACATTTGAAGGATTTGATGCAGCTCCATTAGGCGTAGTTTTTGAAACAAAAGAAGATATCATAAATAATATTGATCAAATTAAATCTCAATCTATTGACTCAGATGTTATGCCGCCAGGAAATTTAACAGGAATGACAGAGAATGAAAGAAAACAAATATCTATTTGGATTGATCAAGGCTCTAAGATTAATAATTTACCGGAATAGGATCAATACTTCTCCAGAGATACCAAGTAGCAACAGAACACCATGGGTCCCATTTTTTCTTAAGTTTATCTAAAAATTTCTTATTCAATGGGAGTGATTTATTATAATTAATAGATATAGCTTTCAAAAATCCCAAATCTTTTATTGGAAAAATATTTGGTCTTCCTAAACTAAACATTAAGAACATTTCAGCAGTCCAAATTCCAATTCCTTTAATTGTAATTAAATCTTGGATAACTTCTTCATCAGATAATTGTTGCCAATTTTTTATTCTTTTTTTATTTTCTAAGAAATAATACGAAATATTTTTTACATATAAAACTTTTTGCCTTGATAAACCTAATTTTTTTAAATTGTGATTTTTTTCATCAGCAATTTTTTTTGGGGTAATTTTATTATATTTTTTGTAAAATTTTAGCCATATAGAGTGAGCTGCTTTAACTGAAATTTGTTGACCTATAATAGCTCTTAGTAAACTAGTATATTTATCGTTACTTATTAACAAATAATCACTTTTATGATGTAAAATAATTTTTGCTAGAATCTTGTCTTTTTGTTTAAGATGTATTAATGCCTTATTCCAATAATGAAGTTTTTTCTTTAACATTTTAAATATGCCTTTTTATTATCAAAAATTTAAGGATATAGTCAAATATTTGAATTATTTATTTGGTTTATATCTTTGGATTTTAATAATTTATGGACTATTCAGATACATTGGATTGATTAAATCTTCACCTTTAGGTGATTTACTTATCGTACCTGTAGATTTTATCACTTCTATTTTTTAATAAAATAAATGCTTACAGCTTATACATTGGCTCTTGCAGCTGCTTTTTCATGGTCTTTAGCATCTTTAATTTCAGTTGATATCACAAGAATTATTGGAGAAATATCATTTAATAGAATTAGGCTAATTGTTGTTACAATAATGTTACTAATTTTTACTATATTAAATGATGGTTTTACTTCTATAGAAAATGAATTTTTATTCCCTATAATAATTTCAGGTTTTATTGGAATTTTTTTAGGAGACACACTTTTATTTTCAGCATTAAAAACAATTGGGCCGAGAAGAAATAATATTCTTTTTTCATTAGCTGCACCCTTTACAGTTTTTTTAAATATTTTTGTTTTAAGTCAAAAAATGCAAATAATAGAAATTATAGGATGCCTGGTAGTTTTTATAGGAGTGATAATAGCTATTGCATATGGTTCAAGTAAAGATAATCTCCATAGATGGGAAAAAATTGAGGGTTCCATTAAAATTGGAATTTTTTTTGGTATTCTAGCCGCCTTGTGCCAAGCTATAGGAATAGTAATAATGAAACCTATTTTAGATAATGGAGCGGATCCAATTGCTTCTGCAACAATTAGAACAGCAATATCAGCTTTTGCACTTGGTCTAACTTATTTTTTTCCTCATAAAATTTTTCAAAATAAAACAAAAATAAGTTTAAATTTATTTCTTAAAATCATTTTAAGTGGATTTTTAGGTATGGCGTTAGGAATGAGTTTATTATTAATTGCTTTAAAAAAAGGAGACGCTGGTATTGTAGTTACTTTATCATCGACTAGTCCAATAATGATTTTATTTATGATTTGGATATTAACAAAAAAAGTACCGAAAATTGGTGCCTGGATAGGATCTTTTATCGCAATAATTGGTGCTAGTTTTATTTTCTTAAATTAGATGACTCCAGAAAATGCTAAAAAAGTCTGGTCATTAATTTTGGAGGCTGGAGATTATTTAAAAGATAAACTTCCAGAAAGTCCCAATCATCCAAAAGGAAGAAATCCATATGCTCATATTGCTTTGGAAATAAAGAATAAATTTGAATCTACTTACAAAGAAATACCTGATGATAAAATTAATGAAGTTATTAAGTATATTGAATATCTTAAAAATAATCCTAGTTAAAAGAAATTTTCATTTATATTATTAACGATTAATTTTATTTTCATTAATAGGAAGAAAAAAAGTCAATGTTGCTGTTATTAAGAGAATGATTGAACAAGAAAGAAATAAAATAATGAATTCATTTGTGTATTCATAAACTTTCGAAACATAATAAACTGCTAATGGACCAGCTCCAAAAGCTAAGATAAATTTTAAACCATAGATCATACCATGATATTTTTGAGGCGTAAGTTTTGCAAGTAACATGTTTTCAGCAGATAAAATTCCAGAATTAAACATAACTGCTAAGAAACAAACCACAATTAATGATATACCACTATAAGAAGCTATAAAATAATAACATGGAATTTGAGCAATAATACCTAACAAATAAATCTTTTTTAAAGAAAAATAGTCAGCCATAATTCCACCAAGTAGTGTAGTTAAACCTGTAAATCCATAAATAAAAGCTACAGAAAATCCTACCTGCATTTTAGAAATATTAAAACTATCTTTTAAACGTAAATCAATCATTTTTGGCGCAGAAGTTTGAAGGATTTGAAAGACAAATCCTAATGCAAACATTGCAAATAGCAGAATCATTGCAATTAAAATTAAGTTTTCACGTGTAAAATTTTCAATTGGCTTTTTTATTGAGGAATTTTGAATTGATATAAACCCAAATAAAATTGCTATAAATAAAAGTAATCCTATCACAATTGAAATTAATCCTGGTAAGATGAATGCGGTTTGCCAATTAAATTTATCTATTAAATATCCAGCAAATAAAGTCCCAAAACCTATTCCTATACCTCCAAATATTCCATTAATTCCTAGGGCTCTGCCAGTTTTATTAGATAAATTTACTACCCATGAAATTGCTACAGGATGATAAATAGAACAAGATAAACCTAAGAAGGTTAAACCTATAAATAAAATTGTCTTATTTTCGCTAAATCCACATATTATTGATGAAAAACCTAATCCAATAAACATAATTAACATCATTCCAGATCTGCTCCACTTATCACTTAACCAGCCAGCTGGTATTGCTCCTAAACCTACTAACAATGCACCGACCGTCCACAATCTAATTAGTTCGTCGTATGAAATTTTCCATTCATCTTCTATTGCTAATACAATTATAAAATAAAAAGCAGCAAACATATGCATTAACGCATGTCCTATGGAGGTAAAAGTTAGTGTTACAATATTTTTATTCACTATCTTTTTTAAAAATTAAAGAAACTGAATTTAAACAATAACGGAGACCAGAAGGTTTTGGACCATCTTCAAAAACATGTCCCAGATGAGATTCACATTGGGAACAAGTTACTTCAGTTCGTTTCATTCCATGGGAAAAATCATCTTTATTTAAGATTTTTTCATTATTAATTGGTTCATAAAAACTTGGCCATCCTGAACCAGAATCAAATTTAGTATTGCTAGAAAATAATGTGTTACCACAACAAACGCAATTATACAAACCTTTCGATTTTTCATTTAAATATTTACCTGAGAAAGGCGTTTCAGTATAAGCTTCTCTTGTTACTTTATATGTCAATTCATCTAGTATTTTTTTCCATTCTGAATTTGGTTTATTAATTTTGCTCATTTTTTTCCCTGTTAACCAAGTATATGCCTAAAAAGATTAAAATTGCACCAATAATATGATAATTTTTTAATATTTCGTTCAAAAAAATTATGGATATAGTACTGCTAAAAACTGGTATTAAATTTAAAAATAAACCTGCTTTATTAGCGCCAATAACTTTAATACATTTAATCCAAATTATATAAGAAATTAAAGCAGGACCAATTCCAACGTACAAAATTAATGGTATTGCATAATTTTCATCAATATTAAAAGAGTCATTAATAATTGATTCATAACAATAAAATGGAAATACAAAAATGTTACCAACAAAAAATATCAAGAATAAAAAACTTATATTGTCTATTTCTTTTGGAATTATTCTAATTGTGGCAGAATAAATTGACCAACATAAAACACAACCTAACATCCATAAATCACCAGTTACAAAATTTAAGCTTTCTAAGTTATTTATATTTCCTCTAAAAATGATACTTAAAAATCCAATAAATGAAATTATAACTCCAATAGATTGTAGTAAATTAATTTTAGATTTATAGAAAATAATTGATAGTAAGATAATTATTGATGGCGCAAAAGAAGGCATTAATGATGAGCTAATAACTGAAGATGTTTTCAGTGCAATATTCATAAAAGTATTAAAGATTGAAACGCTTAAAATAGAAAGGATTGATATTAATTTCCAATGTTTGATGAATAAAATATAAATTTTATTTATATTTTTAACAACAAATGGAAACAAAATAATTATAGCAACAAGATTTCTAAAAAAACTTAATTTTATGGGCTCTAGCATAATATTATTTGCTATTTTTGCCGCTATTACATTGCCTCCCCATAATAATGTAGCAATAAAAAGAAGAATATAAATATAATATTTATTCATTATAATTATGAATATATATTAACTTAATAATTTAATTAAACTTGAAGTATCCCATCTGCTATTATGAGAATCTCTTATTATTTCATAATTTTTTTTCACAATTTCAGTTATAGGTAATTTAGCATTAATTGATTGTGCATGATCAAAGCATATGTCTAAATCTTTACACATCCAATTGACTGCAAAGCCAAAATCGAATTCATCATTCAACATAGTTTTTGCTCTATTATCCATCTGCCATGATTGGGCCGCTCCTTTTGAAATTACTTCTAATACTTTACTCATATCTAAATTTGATTTTTTTCCAAATGATAAAGCTTCAGATAATCCTTGCACAAGTCCAGCAATGCATATTTGATTTACCATTTTGCAGATTTGACCTGAACCTGAATCACCAATTAAATTTATTTTTTTTCCATATGAACTCATAATTTTTAAAACTCTTTCAAAATCATTTCTGTCACCACCAGCCATCACTGATAATGTCCCATTTTCAGCGCCTGCTTGTCCTCCTGAAACTGGAGCATCAATAAAACCTAAATTAATTTTTTTACATTTTTTATAAAAATATTTAGCTATTTTTGCTGATGCTGTAGTGTGATCAATTATAATTGAACCGGGTTTTAAAAGTTGAATTATACCATCATTTCCATCATAAATTTCAATCAAATCATCATCTCGGCCAACACAAGATATTACTACATCAGAATTTTTAGCCAATTCTTTAATCGATTTGCATTTATTACCTTTATAAATTTCCAACCAATCATCCATTTTTGATTGAGTTCTGTTGTATATATATAATTCATAATTATTTTTAGATAAATGTCCAGCCATTGGATATCCCATTACACCAAGACCAATAAAGCCAATTTTAATATTTTTCATATAAACCTCATTTAATTTATTGAAATTTAGAATTATAAATTTTTGCTAAATTATAAGTAATTTTTCCAATTCTTCCTTTATTTATTAATTTATTATCAATTTTGACAATAGGTGTTACAAAGCTTGAAGAACTTGTTAAAAAAACTTCATCTGCAATAAATAATTCACTTTTTTTAATTTTTTTTCAGACAAAACTAATTTTTCTTTTTTAATTATTTTCACTATACTTTGTCTTGTAATACCTTTTAAAATATCTGTATTAGCCGGATGAGTAATTAATTTATTTTTTTTAACAATCCATATATTAGACGCAGTACCTTCTGTTACAAAATCATTATCAATTAATATTGCCTCATAAGCAGATTTTTTAGAAGCAGCTTTTGCAGCCAAAACATTTGGCAAAAGAGATACTGATTTTATATCTCTTCTTTTCCATCTTAAATCCGGATATGTTATAGCCTTTTTTCCTGATAATTTATCTAAATTTTCATTTAAATTTTTCTTAATTGTATAAATTATTATAGTAGGTTTTAGATTTTTATTATATGAATGATTCCTTGGTTGAACTCCTCTTGATATTTGTAAATAAATCAATCCTTTTTTATTTTTATTAATTTTAATTAGTTTTTTAAATATTTTTTGTAAATTTTTTTTATTAAAACTATATTTAATATCAATTAATTTTAGAGATCTTCTTAATCTTCTCAAATGAAAATCAAGATCAATAAAATTATTATTTATAAAAGCAATTACCTCATAAATACTGTCGGCAAATTGAAATCCTCTATCTTCATAAGATATAAAAGCATTTTTTGAATTTATATACTTGTTATTGAAAAAAACGATTTTTTTCATTTATTTTTTCATATCTAAAAGTTCTTCTAATCTTTTAACTGATGATTTTTCAGCATAAAAAACTATATCATCATCTTTTTTAAATATAGTTTTACTATTAGGAATAATGATTTCCTTATTTCTTAAAATTGACCCTACTCTAACATTTTTTGGGAGATCTATTTCTTTAATAGTTTTATTGGCAAAAGCTGAAGATTCTAAGATAACAGCCTCAATAACTTCTCCCAGACCTTCTCCAATAGTATATAAACTTCTTATCTTACCTTTTCGAACCTTTTGTAATATAGTAGAAATTGTTATAGCCTTGGGATCAATAGTTATATCAATCCCTATATTTTTTAATAGCGAAATATAAGAACTATTATTGATTAATGTAATGCACTCATTTGCTCCAGACCTCTTAGCTAATAAAGAAGATAAGACATTAACTTCATCATCATCAGTTACACTTATAAAACTTCCTGTTGAAGAAACATTTACTTCTTCTAATATTTCATTTTCTAATGCATCACCATTTATAACAGTTGTATTTTCTAAGTTTGAAGCTAACCATTTGGATCTATTCTGATCCAATTCAATTAATTTTACATGAACTGAATTATGCTCATTTTCAATATTTTTTGCTAAATTAAAGCCTATGTTTCCTCCGCCCACTATAATTATATTTGTAGATTCTTTTTCATAATGTCCAAAAGCTTTCATAGTATTAGTAACGTGAGAAGATTCGACTACAAAATAAACTTGGTCACCTTCTAATAAAGTAGTTTTTGAATTTGGAATAAAATATTCATCATTTCTTATGATAACAAGGATATTAGATAACAATTTTGGATATTCTGAAGCTATTGTTTTAATTTGTTTATTTAAAATAGGAGCATTATCAACACACTTTAATCCAATTAATCTAATTCTATCATCTGAAAGTTCAACCATATCAAAAGCTCCTGGAGCATGTAATCGTCTAGAAATAGCATTGGCAACTTCAAATTCAGGAGAAATAATTGTATCTATTGGTAGTGAATTGTTTTTCCAATTTTCTTTAAGGTAATCTTGTTGTCTTATTCTTGCAATTTTTTTTGGTATCTTAAATATTGAATGTCCAATTTGACATGCGACCATATTTACTTCATCTACTTGAGTCACTGCAATAAGAATATCACATTCAGATGCGCCAGCTTTTTCTAAAATAGTAGGATTACTTCCATGTCCAACAATAGCTTTAACATCTAATTTTTCATTAATTTTTGCAATTAATTCACTTGATTGGTCTATGACAGTGACTTCCAATCCTTCAGAGGATAATTTTTCTGCTATACTTGAACCAACGACTCCAGCACCACAAACAATAGATTTCATTTTATATAACTTTAAGTTTCAATATTAATATCCAATGATTTTAGTTTTCTGTATAGTGCTGTTCTTTCCATACCAACAAATGATGCAACTTTACTTATATTACCATTAAAACGTTTAATTTGCGATAACAAATAATTTTTTTCAAAAATTTCTCTAGCATCTTTTATAGGCAATCCCAAAACATCATATTTTACTTGAGAATTTTCTATATTAATTTCACCCATATCATCAGGTAATTTTGCTGAATCAATTACAATTTCATTAGATTTTTCACCATGCATAATTAATAATCTATCAATTAAATTTCTTAATTGTCTGGTATTTCCTGGCCAAGAATAAGACTCTAATATAGCAAATGAGTCTTCTGTGATTTGAATTTTTTGATTATTAAAGAATTGCGATATTTTTATAAAATATTCACATAAAGGTTTTATATCTTCTGGTCTTTTGTTTAGAGGTGGAATTTTAATCTCAATAACTTTAATTCTTTGATACAAATCACTGATAAAAGAACCATTATTACATTTAAATTCCAAATCCTTACTTGATGTTGATATAATTCTTGTATCAGAATGAATTATATTATCTGAATTAATTTTTTTAAAAGTATTATTTTGTAAATATTTTAAGATTAAATTTTGAATATTTATAGATAAATCACCAATTTCATTAAGAAGAATTGTTCCACCATTAGCTTTTTCAATAATTCCAATTTTTTTTGATATTATTGATCCAAATAGAATTTCTTCAATCAAATCAGGATTTATTAAATTACAATTAAAAACTATAAAAGGTTTATTTTTTCTTGATGAATTTTCATGTATATTGTGTGCAATAGTTTCTTTTCCTGATCCTAATGGACCAGAAATTAAAACTCGACTTGATGAGGATATTTTATTTAAAGTTTTTTTGAGTGTAGTGATAAAATTAGAATTTCCTATTAATTCATAATTTTTTACATTTAATTCTTTTAATTCTAAATTTTCCTTTAATAAATTTGAATTTTCAATAGCTCTTTTTGTTAAAATCAATAATTTATTTGATTCAAAAGGTTTTTCAATAAAGTCATAAGCTCCTTCTTTGATAGCTTGAACTGCAACATCTATTGTACTGTGACCACTTATCATAATGATAGGAATAAATTTATTTTGTTTTTTAAAATATTTTAATAATTCCAAACCTTCAGTTTTATTTTTATCTAACCAAACATCTAATATTACTAAATCATAATCATCAGTATTAAAATATTTAATTGCATCGTCATAAGTATGGCAGTTAAATGTATGATAATTCTCATCTTTTAGAATTTCAGATATTAAAAAACATATATCTTTTTCATCATCAACAATTAAAATTCTTTTTTTCATTTAAATTAAAAGTTTAATACTAACAGTTGAACCAGTACTTTTATTTTTTTTAATACTAATTTCACCACCATGTTCTTCAATAATTTTTTTGCAAATAGATAATCCTAAACCTGTACCTTTATCTTTTGTGGTATAATATGGTTCAAATATTTTATTTATTAATTTTTTATCTATTCCAATACCATTATCTACAATATCAAGATTAACTATATTATCATTTTTTATTACAAGAAAACTAATTGATGGATTCTTTAACTTTTCTACAGCTTCTATAGCATTTTTAGTGATATTATTTAAAACTAAAGAAATTTGAAATTTATCAAAAAAACATAAAATTTCATTATATTTATTATCGATGCTAAAATTAATTTTAGAATACGAACTTGAATATAACTTAAAACATTCATTAACAGCTTCAGAAAAATCATCTTTTTTAATTTCTGCTTGTGGTAATCTTGCAAAAGAAGAGAATTCATCAATAAGTTTTCCAATATCATCAACTTGTTTTGATATGGTTCCAGCTAGAGATATAAAGTTTTCTTTATTAATATCATTATCTTTAATTTTTTTTTCAATTCTCTCTGCAGATAATTTTATTGGAGTTAAAGGATTTTTAATTTCATGTGCAATTTTCCTAGCTATATCAGACCATGCAGCATGTTTTTCAGCTAAAATTAAAGAAGTTAAGTCATCAATTGTTACTACATAACCAACAATTTCATTATCATTTTTTTCAAGTGAAAATTTAATAAATAAATTTCTTGTATTATTTTTGAGATTAAATTCAATTTGTTCACTTAAATTCTTATATATTTTTTTATCAATGTTCTTCTTTATATTAATAGAATTTTGAAAAATATCAAAAAAATTATTTCCAATAAGATCGTCTTCACTTTTATTTATAATTTTAGATACAGAATTATTAATTAATTTTATTGAAAAATTCATGTCTAAAGCAATTACACCAGTTGAAAGAGTTCTAAGAACAGCTTCAGTAAATAATCGCCTATTTTCAATCTCAATATTTTTATCAATAAGTTGTTTTTGAGAAATTTCAATTTCAGAAATCATCTTATTAAATGATTTTAATAATAGTGAAATTTCATCTGAATCATTTATTTCAGTAATTTTTGCATCAAAATCTCCTTTTGAAACTTTTTCAGAAGATTTAATAAGATTAGTAATAGGAGTAGATAATTTATTAGCCATCATAAAACCAATTAAAATTGCGATAAGCAATAAACATACTGAAAATAAAACATATATCATTGAAAATGAAATTTGAAAATTTGATGTATTTTTTTCAAGATTGTTATAAGCAGTAATAGCTTTTGCAGTTTCAAATAAATGATTATAGATTATTTCATTAATATCATCATTTATTAATAAATATGAATCTTCAAAAAAGTTTAATTTATAATATGCTGAAAGAATATTCTTATCCTTTTGAGTAATATATATTTTTCCAGAATCCAATATTTTAAGTATTTCCTTAGATGCTGGAAAAAAATTTTGAGATGATTTTTTTATACTACTAAAAGAAAGAACATCATTTGCTGAATTAAAAATAAAAATGTCAGTTAATTTTTTCTTTTCATGATTTAAATTAATCATATTTATTCTATTTTCTTGAAGTTTTGTGACATTTACAAGATTAAATATATCTCTACTTATCGCTTCAATATTAACTTCTAAATTTTCAGTTTTTAACTTTAAATAATCATTAGCTACTACATTTGAATTTAAAATAGTTGTTTTTACTGCAGGTCCAAACCATGTTTTAATTTCAAGATTATAAAACAATCCTGAGACTATTACTACTCCGATAGTGGGAACCAATGTGAGTATTATAAATAAATTAATAAATTTAATATATAATTTTGAAACATTTAAATTTTTTTTTCTCCTGATAAAAATTAATACAATTTGTCTTATAACGAGAGAAATTAATATAATAACTAAAACAATATCTAAAATTAATAATCTAATAATATTTGAATTATCTTTTACTAAATTTGAGCCAGGTATAAGCAGAATATAAGTTAAAGTAAAAGATGTTAAAATTAAAATAACAAAAAAATATAATGATATATTTTTAATTTTGAAGTATTTTTTTATATCAAATAATTTATTCATTATAATAAAATTAATATATTATTTATATTTATCCATATAGTAGTAATTTGCATTTAAATGAACTATAAAGATATATATTATATGAAAAAAAATGCATTTATAATTCTAGCAGGAGGATCTGGTAAGAGATTTAAAAGTAATACTCCTAAACAATATGCTAAAATTAAAAATTTAAATTCTATTGAATTGATACTTAATGAAATTTTGAATAATAAAAATATAAGACATATTATAATTGTATATAATTTTAAAAATATACAAATTTTAAAAAAAACTTTAAGTAAATATAAAGATAAAAGAATTAAGATTGTCAAAGGTGGTAAAACTAGACAAGAATCTTCATTTCAAGGCTTAAAATATTTAAAAAAAGTAAAACCAAAAAATGTCTTAATTCATGATGGATGTAGACCTTGTATCAAAAATAGTGAAATAAATAAAATGATTACAATAATAGATAAATATGATTGTTGTTGCCCACTAATCAAAAATGTAGACTTAATAAGATTTAAAAAAGGAAATAAATTCTTAGAAGACAAAAAAGAAATATATCAAACTCAAACCCCACAGATTTTTAAATATAATATAATTTATAAAGCTCATAAAGATAATCACAATAAAACTTATAGAGATGACACAGAATTATTAAATAATAAAGAATATAGAATTAAGTTTTTAAAAGGAAGAAAAGAAAATATAAAAATTACTTATAAAGATGATATAAAATTTTATCATGATATTATTTCAAAAAAAATTAAATATGGAATTGGTTATGACATCCATGCATTTAATTTTAACAAGAGAAAAAAATTAAAACTTTGTGGTGTAAAAATTAATTATTATTCAGTTTTAAGTCATTCAGATGGAGATGTTGGTTATCATGCATTATGTGATAGCATATTTGGTGCATTAGGAATTGGAGATATAGGTCAAATTTTTAAAAATAATGATAAAAGATGGAAAAATAAAAATTCTGATTATTTTATAAAATATGCAAAGAAAAAAATTGATGAAAAAAAAGGTATTATTAATAATATTGATATGAATATTATATGTGAAAAACCAAAAATTTCTCTTTACTCTAATAAAATGAAAAATAACATTGCTAAAAATTTGGGAATCAATAAAAATCAAATAAATATTAAAGCTACAACAAATGAAAAGATTGGGTTTATTGGTAAGGGTAAAGGAATAGCTGCAGAATCGATTATATGTATAAGTTTTTTATAAAAAATAATCGACCAATTGTAACTTTATTTTCTATTGGTTATTTTAAACCTGCGCCAGGAACTATAGGCTCTTTCATATCACTAATTATTTTATTTATAATTTCTAATTTTGTAAGTTATGGAATATTTATATTATTATTTTTCATTCTTATAATTATTTCAAATTATTCAATAAAATTATATATTGAAAATATCAAAGAGAAGGATGCTCCTGAAATTATAATTGATGAATTTCTGGGCTGCTATTTAATTGTTATTTTTTTTCCTTACTTTGATAAAATAAATATAATTTTACTTTATTTTATTTCTTTCATAATATTTAGGTTTTTTGACATCTTAAAAATATATCCAATTAATTTAATTGATAAAAATTTTAAAAATCCATTGGGGATTATTCTTGATGATTTAATTGCAGCATTATACACAATAATTACTTTATTTATATTTAGTATCTATGTTTATTAAAAATAACATAAAAAAAATTCTAAAAAAGAAATACAAAATAGCTGTAGCAGAATCATGTACGGGTGGTAGAATTTGTTATGAATTAACTAAAATTTCTGGAATATCAAAAATATTTATTAGTGGAGTCATAGCATATTCAAATTCATCAAAAATTAAAATTCTTAATGTTAAAAAAGAATCATTAATTAAATATGGAGCAGTAAGTAAAGAAGTTGCAATAGAAATGGCTAAAAATATTTTAAAAATTACAAAAAGTGATTATTCAATTTCAACCACAGGAATATCAGGTCCAACAGGTTTTTCAAAGAAAAAACCATTGGGTTTAGTATACATTGCAATTTCAAATAAGAAAATTACTAAAGTTTATAAAAATATTTTTAAAGGTTCAAGAATTAATATACAAAAAAAAGCTACTGAAAAATCTATTGAATTACTTGTTAAGAATTTTTAGATAAAATCTCTTTAGCACGTTTCTCAAAAGCATTTATCATTTTTTTTTCGATTTGTGAAAAAAATTTCTTTAATAAATTATTAAAAACCCAAAATTTAAATTTAATTTCAATATCAAATATAACTTCAGTTTTTTTATTGGTTATTTTATTAAATTTCCAACTTGTAATTAATGATTTTAGAGGTCCCTCAGTATAATTAATATAAATACTAAGTTTTTTTTTATCATAATCTACATATGATCTAAAAGTTTCGTTAATAAATTTATATGATATAACTAAATCAGCAATTATTTTATTTCTTTTTTTAGATATAATTTTAGATTTTGAACACCAGGGAATAAAATCGGAATATTTTTCAATATCAATAACAATATCAAAAAGATCAACTGCATTGTAAGCTAAATTTTTTTTTTGATGTGATTTTGGCATTAATTTAATTCAAATTTTTAATACCTAAATTAGCTAACCTTTTTTTTCTTAATATTTTAAAGTCTTCAGAAGCATGATAACTTGATCTTGTTAAGGGAGAAGATGAGACCAATAAAAAACCTTTAGAGTAGGCTATTGACTTATAACTTTCAAATTCTTCTGGTTTGATAAATCTATCAACTTTTGCATGTTTTAAAGTTGGTTGTAAATATTGTCCAATAGTTAAAAAATCAACATTTGCAGTTCTTAAATCATCCATAACTTGCAATATTTCACTTTTGTTTTCACCTAATCCAACCATCAATCCAGATTTAGTAAATATTTTTGGATCATTCTTTTTAATAGAATTTAATAAATTCAAACTTGCAAAGTATCTAGATCCAGGCCTTATAGATGGATATAAACGAGGTACTGTTTCTATATTATGATTAAATACATCTGGTTTTGATGAAATTATAATTTCTAATGCTCCGTCTTTTTTTAAAAAATCTGGAGTAAGAATTTCTATTGTAGTATTCTTACATTTTTTTCTTATCATAGTAATAACATCAAAAAAATGACTTGCACCACCATCAATTAGATCATCACGGTCAACACTTGTAATAACTACATGGTTCAGGTTTAATTCTTTAATTGTTTGTGATATTCTATAAGGCTCAAACTTATCTAAAGCTTTTGGTTTTCCTGTAATTACATTGCAAAATGCACAGGCCCTAGTGCAAGTATCTCCCATAATCATAAATGTCGCATGCTTTTTTTCCCAACATTCACCAATATTAGGACACGCAGCCTCTTCGCAAACTGTAACTACATTATTTTTCTTAATTATTTTTTTAGTTAGATTATATTTTAAGCTAACTGGAGCCTTAACTCTAATCCAACTAGGTTTTCTTAATATTTCAGAATCTGGGTTATTTCTCTTTTCAGGATGTCTATATTTCATATTAATTTAATTTTAAATCTTTACTTTTTATCCATATCTCAAGAGGGTTTTCTATAATTTTATTAAAATTTTGTAAAAATTTTGCTGCTGAAGCGCCATCTAATATTCTATGATCTGCAGATAAAGTAGATTTTAAAACTGTTGCAGTAACCATTTCATCATTTTGATAAACTATTTTTTTCTTAGCATGTCCTAAAGCTAAAATACAAGACTGAGGTGGATTAATAATAGCATCAAATTCATCAATTCCATACATCCCAAGATTTGAAATTGTAATTGTACCTCCATTATATTCTTGAGGTAAAAGTTCTTTTTTTTGAGCTTTTTGTATCAAATTTTTTGTTTCTTTTGATATCTCTGTAATTCCTTTTTTATCTGCTGAACGAATTATAGGTGTAATTAATCCTTCTTTAAGGGCTACTGCAAAAGAAATATCGACATCTTTATATTTAATTATTTTATTATTTGACCAACTACACATAGTTTGAGGATTATTTTTTTGTGCAATTGCAACAGCTTTTATAAATAAATCATTTAATGAAACTTTATTTTTAATATTAGTGTTATTAATAATTTTTCTTAAATTGATTAACTTATCAATTTTCGACTCAATTCTGAGATAAAAATGTGGAATATTTTTAAATGCTTCTGAAGTTCTTTCAGCAATTACTTTTCTAATTTGCGATGGTTGTTCTTCTTGAAAATTTTCAATAGTCTTAAATTTTAAATTATCTTCTTCATTTTTTTTTATTAAATCTCTTTTAATAATTCTTCCATTAGGACCAGAGCCTTTAATATTTTCTATTATAAGGTTTTTTTCTTTAATTATTTTTTTTGCTAATGGAGATGCTTTATACATTTTAATCCTTATAACAAACTTTTTTTACTGCTTCTATGATGTCTTCCTTTTTAGGTAAGCATTCATTTTCTAAATTTAAGGCATAAGGCATTGGAACGTCCTTACTATTAATTCTTAGAACTGGTGAATCTAAATAATCAAAAGCATTTTCCATAATTATTGAAGAAATTTCAGAATTGACACCACAAAATGGCCAAGATTCTTCGATTAAAACTGCTCTATTAGTTTTTTTTACTGAATTTATAATTGTTTCTTTATCGATAGGTCTTATTGTTCTTAAATCTATTAAATCACATTTAATACCTTCTTTTTCAAGAATTAAAGATGCTTCTAAACAAATGCTTACACATAATGAATATGAAATAATGGTCACATCATTACCTTCTTTTATTTTTTTAGCCTTACCAATTGGAATTAAAAAATCCTTATCTTTAGGAACATTACTTTCATAATTATATAATATTTCATTTTCCAAAAAAATTACTGGATTAGGATCTCTTATTGCAGATTTTAATAATCCTTTAGCATCAGCAGCATTTGATGGAGATAATACTTTCAATCCTGGACAATGAGCATACCAACTTGTAAAATCTTGACTATGCTGTGCTGCTACTTGAGATGCGGCTCCGTTTGGACCTCTAAAAACTATAGGGACATTAATTTGACCTCCAGACATATAATGAGTTTTAGATGCTGTATTAACTATTTGGTCAATCGCTTGCATAGAAAAATTAAATGTCATATATTCTACTATTGGTTTTAATCCATTAAACGCCGCCCCTATAGCTAAACCTGTAAAACCTTCTTCAGATATAGGAGTATCTATAATTCTATCCTTGCCAAATTCTTTTAACAATCCAGCTGAAACTTTATAAGCACCTTGGTACTCACCTACTTCTTCACCTATTAAAAAAACTGATTTATCACTTTTCATTTCTTCTCGGATTGCTGAATTTATAGCCTCTCTGACACTAATTTTTTCTAAATCTTTATAAGATGAAATTTCTTTATCTTTAGTAAGGTTTTTTTCTGATGTATTTATATTTTTTTGTTGATTATTATCTTCATTATCTAATTTTTTATTATCATTAATTGATAATTTATTTTTGATTATATCTTTTTCTGCTTTAACATTTTTTTTATTATTATTCGAAGATTCTTCAGTAATAAGTATAGCAATTTCTTCATTTACTTTGACATTATCAGCACCTTCTGCAACAAGTAATTTAGATAAAATTCCTTTATCTGCAGCTTCAACTTCCATTGTAGCTTTGTCAGTCTCAATCTCAGCTATTACATCTCCTGGATTTATTTTGTCGCCTTCTTTTTTTAGCCATTTTGCTAATTTTCCTTCTTTCATGGTTGGAGATAAAGCTGGCATTAAAATTTTACTATTCATATCTTATGCATACACATCATTATATAAATCATTTATAGAAGGCTTAGGACTATTTTCAGCGAATTCAGCTGCTTCTTTTATTTCAGAAAAAATAGAATCATCAATTTTTTCTATTTCTTTTAATTGGAGTATTTTTTTCTTAATTATTATTTTTTTTAATTTTTCTATGGGATCTTTAGATTTGTAATTTTCTAATTCTTTTTTAGTTCTATATTGAGCAGGGTCAGACATAGAATGTCCTTTGAATCTGTAAGTTTGCATTTCGAGAATATAAGGACCTTTTCCACTCCTAACATATTTAGTAGCTTTATAAGATGCTTCTCTAACTTTTAAAACATCCATACCATCTACTTTAGCCCCAGGTATTCCGAATGGTTCACCTCTTTTATATAAATCAGAACCAGCAGCAACTTTTGATACTGAAGTTCCCATACCATATTGGTTGTTTTCTATTATATATAAAACTGGTAATTTCCAAATTGAAGCCATATTAAATGATTCAAATACTTGTCCGTTATTCATTGCTCCATCACCAATATATGTTCTGCATATTTGTTTATCTTTTTTATATTTATGAGCTAAAGCAATACCTGTTCCTACAGGAGCTTGTGCGCCTACAATACCATGACCTCCATAAAAACTCTTTGATTTTGAAAACATATGCATCGAACCACCCTTGCCTTTTGAATATCCATCAATTCTTCCAGTAAGTTCAGCCATAATTTTCTTTGGCTCCAAACCTCTTGCTATCATATGTCCATGATCTCTGTATGTAGTGACAACAGTATCTTTTTGATCGATAGTCATTAAAATTCCTACTACAACTGCTTCTTGGCCGATATACAAATGACAAAATCCTCCAATGAGTCCTCTTCCGTATAATTGAGCAGCTCTTTCCTCAAAACGTCTAATAGTGAGCATTGTTTTATACATTTTTAGATAATCTTTTTTAACTAATTTTGGAGTCATTTTTTTATTAATAATTGATTAATTATTATTTGAATTAACTATTAAAATATCATTTTTATTAACAATACCGTTTTTTTTAATATTTAATTCTTCTAAATAATCTAAATCTAAATTTTCAATTTTTAATTTATCTATTTTTTTTATCAAATCGTTGTTATTTTGAGTAATCTCATCATATAATTTAGTATTAATAATCAATTCATTTTGCAATGTAAAAAGATTAATTATTCCTCTTTCTGAAAGAAATAAAATATAAATTAAATAAAAAAATACAAAAAAAGAAAATAACAAAAATAAGAAATTATATAACCTTTTTTTGAAATTTATTGATCTATTCATATTAATATATATAAAACAAATTCATTATTTTTCAAATTTCAAAATATTGTTTCCTGCGTATAGAGCATTATTTCCTAGGATTTCTTCAATTCTTAAAAGTTGATTATATTTTGCGAGTCTATCAGACCTTGAAATAGAACCTGTTTTAATTTGACCCGTTTTGAAAGCTACAGCAAGATCGGCTATAGAAGTGTCCTCAGTTTCACCTGATCTGTGAGAAATTACACATGAATAATTGTTTAATTTAGCATGTTTTATAACATTTTTAGTTTCTGTTAATGTACCAATTTGATTTGGTTTAATTAATATTGAATTTGCAATATTATTGTTTATTCCATCTTTTAAGAGTTTTAAATTTGTTGCAAAAAGGTCATCTCCAACTAATTGAATTTTATGATTGAGTCTTGAAGATAAAATTTTCCAACCTTCAAAATCATTTTCAGCTAAACCATCTTCAATAGAATAGATAGGATAGTCATTCGTTAATTTAATCAAGTATTCACACATATTTTCACTATTTATTGCTTTCTCATTATTATAAATTTTATATAAATTATTTTCAAAAAAACTTGATGATGCGACATCAAGTGAAATATAAATTTCTTTACCTGGTTTATATCCAGTTTTTGATATTGCTTCTAAAATTAATTCAATTGCTTCATTAGATGATTTTAAATGCGGAGCAAATCCACCTTCATCACCCACACTTGTATTTAGTCCTTTATTTTTTAGTATATTTTTTAAATTATGAAAAATTTCACTTCCTGCTCTAAGTGCTTCTTTAAATTTATTAAACCCTATTGGGGCAATCATAAACTCTTGGATTGAAACATTATTATCTGCATGCATCCCACCATTAATAATATTTATCATAGGAACAGGAAGTATATGAGAACTTTCATCCGATAAATATTCAAATAAATATTTTTTTTCATAATTTGCTGCAGCTTTAACACATGCCATACTAACCGCTAAAATTGAATTTGCACCTAAAATTGATTTATTATCGGATTCATCTAAAGATATTAATTTATTATCAATTAATTCTTGATCAAGAACTTCAATATTAATAATATTATCTTTTAAAATTTTATTAATATTGCTTATTGCATTCAATACACCTTTTGAATGATAGCGATTTTTATCATTATCTCTAAGTTCATGTGCTTCATATTTTCCTTTTGAGGCTCCGGATGGAACTGAATATCTTCCTAATGAATTATCTTCTAATATAATATCACATTCAATAGTTGGATTACCTCTACTATCTAAAATTTCTCTAGCTAATACATTTTTAATTTTTGGCATATTATTATTTAATGACTTTATCTATTTGTATTAAAATTTTTAATAGTTTTTCTAAATTTTTAAATGGCAACATATTTGAGCCGTCACTAGGGGCAATACTA
>MDTG01049151.1_pt1 | contig 54641 bp, 48 predicted proteins | sample 811421 | NCBI WGS metagenome assembly MDTG01 (sample SAMN05326645, study PRJNA326480) | marine metagenome | isolation source: seawater | place: Pacific Ocean: South East | collected 2011
CATAGCCCGACGGATCGATCCGCGCCCCCCTTTTTCCGCGCTTTTGACGCTCTGGCTGTCGATGATTGCGGCGCTCGGTCCGGCCTCTTTCCCGGCCAGATCGCGAACATCCACGAACAGGGCATGGTGGATCCGCGCCAGCGTGCCATCCCATTCCCACAGACCCAGATATTCATGCACCGTACTCCGGGGCGGCAGATCCTTGAGCAGAGCCCGCCATTGGCAGCCGGTCATCAGCACATAGAACACACCGTTGAGAACTTCGCGGACATCGACCGTGCGCTGTCGACCACCCCGCTTCGCAGGCGGGATCAGCGGCTCGACAAGCGACCATTCTTCATCCGTCAGGTCGCTCGGATATCTCAGGCCAGGCCGTTCATAAACCCGGCGGGTTTCCGTCGTCCACATTCTGTCCGCTCCCGTTTCCTCTGGCGCGGCAGAGAATCACAACGGATTCACCGGATTCAATAACCTTCCGGACGGGCTCTCATTGTCCCGGTCGTGACGATTGCAGTGTCGATGGTATCCTACCGATATGTGGAACGGCCGTTGATGCGGCTGCGTCCGCGGCGGCCCGCACGTGCGGTATCGGCCGAGGACTGACCGGTCATAAACGGGGGCTAATCGATCCGCCCGGTAACCACGCGTCGGTTCGGCAGCGAGACTGTGACGGAGGTGCCATCGTCGGGCCTGCTGCGGATGCTCAGCTCTCCATCATGGAGCTTCACGAACGACGCCACGATCGCAAGGCCCAGCCCGGTGCCTTCCTTCCGCCGGACCAGCGGGTCGCTCTCCACCCGGCGGAACGGCTTCAGGGCCTCGGGGATCTCCTCGGGGCGCATACCCGGGCCGTTATCCGTGACCGTGAAGGTCAGCGACCGGTCGGGCATCAGCCGCACCACCAGAGAGATGCGGCCGCCATCGGGCGTGAACTTGACCGCATTGCCCAGCAGGTTGATCAGTACCTGACGCATCTTGCGGCTGTCGCACGAGACCGCGACCGGCCGGGAGGGCGTCATCAGGTGAAGCACATGGCCGGCCTTGCGGGCCCGGGCCGAGACGATCGAGATCGCCGGGCGGACGATGTCGTCCACCGACACGGTCTCTTCGTCGAGCGTCGCTTCGCCGGCCTCGATCCGGGCCAGATCCAGCAGGTCGTTGATCAGCTCCAGCAGGTGACTGCCGGCACCTGCGATATCGCCCGCATATTCCATCTGCTTGGGCCCGAGCGGGCCGAACACTTCGGCCTTCAGCGTCTCGGCCATGCCGATGACCGCGTTCAACGGCGTGCGCAGCTCGTGGCTCATATGCGCCAGAAAGGCGGTTTTGGCGAGGTTGGCGGCCTCGGCCTCGTCGCGTGCCGCGGCCAGATCCTGCCGTGCCCGGTCCAGTTCTTCGACGCGGAGCGCCAGCGCCGTGCGGTGGCGGCTCAACCGGCGGAGCATCCGGCGATGCGATTCGAAAGCGCCCAGGATCATCATCAGCAGCAGGGCGGCGAGGGCCTCGGGCCACATGGCCGTCAGCACGGTGGTCTTCAGCCCCGACATCGCGTCGATATGGATCAGCGACCAGGGCGTGCCGGCGATGCGGGTGTGGAAAAGCGCCGCCGCGCCTGCCGGCTTCAGAACGCCGCGGGCCTGCGCATTCATCTGGTCCACAAGGCCGCCGGTACCGCCGGCCGCCTGCCAGATCCGGTCGGGCAGGCCGGTGTCGTCCACGGCCGGCAGTTCGCCGTCGCCGGCCGACAGGGCGATCACATGGCCGGCCTCGTCGATCAGCATCTGGGTGCCGTCGGGCAGGTCCATCTCGTCGAGCATCCGGGCGAGCGCTTCTTCGGTCAGGTCGATGCTGATGACGCCGCGAAACCCGGCCGGCAATGTCGCGCCGGCGGCGATCACCGGCCGCACGATCGACACGATCCGCCCCTTGCCCGCCAGGTCTTCATAAGGCGCGGTCCAGAAGGTCCGGCCGGTCGGGTTGGTGTCGGGCCGCGCGCGCACCATCAACTCGGCCGACATCAGCGCATCGCTGTAGCGGGCAGTCTCTCCGGCACCGAAGGGATAGAGCAGCAGAAAGCGCCGCGCCGACATGTAGTAGATCCAGGCGCTTTCCGGCAGCTGGCGCAGGGCGCCGAGCACGAAAGGCTCGATCGTCGCCACCGCCGACATTTCGTCGAGCAGGGCGGGCATGGTCGACGGGTCGTCGGGCAGGCGGCCGGTCAGGCGCCCGGTCATGCCGGGGCCGGGTGGCACCTCGAAACGGTCGTTCTCGCGCAGGAAGGGCAGGCGAAGCACCGGCGGGCGGTCCATGGCCTGCGCCGCCGCCGTGCCCAAGGCATCGATCTCGGCCGCCGCTATCCGGGCCGTGGTCGTGATCACGTCGCCACCGGTTCGCAGACGGGTCTGGCGCAGGTCGATCTGATGGTTCAGCCGGTCCTGATACTGCACCATCAGCCCGGTGCCGGCGGCGCCCAGAACCAGGGCATAGGCGGTCAGCGCCACCCAGCCGGCCATCGGCCGTCGCAGCCGCCGGATCGGGGTCACGGCCGGCCGTGCGGCCGGCTGGTCGATGTCGCTGGACGTCTCGCTCGCCATGCCGAGACGCTACACGACACCCGGGTTCCCGTCATCGGAAATGGCGGAGAACAGCCGGTGTCCGCAGCCTTTGCGCCACTTCGCGCACCGGGTGTCGCAATGCTGCCGCAGTCGCGGGCTCAACTGTCGCCGGCGTCCTCGTCCTCCTCGCGCGCCCAGATCGGCGGCGGGCGGTTCATGGCGTCGAGCGCACCGTCCAGGATGTAGCCGGCGGCGGCCTTGTCGACCAGTTCCGCCCGGCGCTTGCGCGACATGTCGGCGTCGATCATGTAGCGCTGCACCGCGGCGGTCGACCAGCGCTCGTCCCAGAACATCATCGGCAGGTCGATGCCGTCGGCGGTCAGGAACTGGGCCAGATTCTCGCGGAACTGGCGGATCGACTGGCAGCGCGGGCCTTCGGTGCCGTCCATATTGACCGGCAGGCCCAGCACCACCGCCACCACGCCGCGTTCGCGCACGATCGCGGCCATGCGGGCGGCATCGACGCGGAACTTGGTGCGGCGGATCAGCTCGATCGGCGTCGCCACCCGGCGCAGCTCGTCCGAGACCGCGATGCCGACCGTCTTGGTGCCGACGTCCAGCCCCATGATCCGCCCCTTGGCGGGCAGCATCCGGGCCAGCTGCCAGGGGGTGAGGTCGGGCTTGGGGGCAGGCTTGGACGGCGCCTCGGGTCCGGCCTCCGAATCTGCCTCGGAATCGGCCTCTGAGGCGGGGTTGCGGTTCGTCATGGCGGGTGTTACCTTGCGGCCTCGCTGCCGCTGAACGGGTGTGTCGAGAGCCGCCATCTGGCCGCTTTTCCGCCAGGAATGTCAAGCACGGGGACCTGTGCCTTGCGCGAAGGTGCACGGGGTGCCCGTCGACCGGCCCGGGAAGCGGCCGTCGTCAGATTGACTGCCGGTTCTCGCGAAACCGGCCGCCGGAACCATTGGAGTGGGGCAGCGACGATGACGCTCGATCGAGCCGCCGTCAGGAAGATCGCCACCCTCGCCCGTCTGGATGTGCCCGAAGACGAACTCGACGGCTATGCCCGCGAGCTGGGCGGCATCCTCGACTGGGTGGAGCAGCTGCGCGAAGTCGACACGCAAGGGGTGGCGCCGATGACCGGTGCCGCCGACAAGGGGCTGCCGCAGCGCCCCGACGTCGTGACCGACGGCAATTGCCGCGACAAGGTGATGGCCAACAATCCGGCCGGCGACCCCGTCTTCTTCGTCGTCCCCAAGGTCGTGGAGTGATCGACATGACCACCAGACCGACGGATTTCACCATCGCCGGTGCCGCCGAGGCGCTGGCGAAGGGCGACATCTCTTCGCGCGACCTGACCCAGGCGCATCTGGATGCGATGGCGGCGACCCGGTCGCTCAACGCCTTCGTCGTCGAGACGCCCGAAATTGCGCTCGCCCGTGCCGACGAGGCCGATGCCCGTCGCGCGCGCGGCGAGGCCCTGGGCCCGATGGACGGCGTGCCGGTTGCGATCAAGGATCTGTTCTGCACCGAGGGTGTGGAGACTACCGCATCCTCGAAGATCCTCGACGGCTTCGTGCCGCCCTATGAATCGACCGTCAGCGCGAACCTCAAGGCCGCGGGTGCGGTGATGCTGGGCAAGACCAGCATGGACGAGTTCGCGATGGGCTCGGCCAACATCACCGCGGCGACCGGGCCGGTGCGCAACCCCTGGGGCCCCGAGGGCGACGCCTTCCTGGTGCCGGGCGGCTCGTCTGGCGGCTCGGCCGCGGCGGTCGCTGCCCGCAGCGCGATCGCGGCCACCGGCTCCGACACCGGCGGCTCGATCCGCCAGCCGGCCGCCTATTGCGGCCTGGTCGGGCTGAAGCCCACCTATGGCCGCTGCTCGCGCTGGGGCATGATCGCCTTTGCAAGCTCGCTCGATCAGGCCGGCCCGATCACCCGCACGGTCGAGGATGCGGCGATCATGCTGGGCGCCATGGCCGGCCATGACCCGAAGGATTCGACCTCGGCCGATATCGCCGTGCCGGATTTCCGCGCCGCGGTGAACCGGGGCGTGAAGGGGCTGAAGATCGGTATCCCGAAAGAGTACCGGGTCGACGGCATGCCGGCCGAGATCGAGAAGCTCTGGGCCGACGGCGTCGCCATGCTGAAGGCGGCCGGTGCCGAGATCGTCGATATCAGCCTGCCGCATACGAAATACGCGCTCGCCACCTATTACATCGTGGCACCGGCCGAGGCCTCGTCGAACCTCGCCCGCTATGACGGCGTGCGCTATGGCCACCGCACCAAGGCCAATGTGTCGAGCCTGGCCGAGATGTACGAGAAGACCCGCGCCGAGGGCTTCGGCCGCGAGGTCAAGCGCCGGATCATGATCGGCACCTATGTGCTGTCGGCCGGCTATTACGATGCCTATTATCTGAAGGCCCAGCAGGTCCGCACCCGCATCGCGGCGGATTTCGCGGCGGCCTTCGATCAGGTCGATGCGATCCTGGCACCGACCGCACCCTCGGCCGCCTTCCGCTTCGGCGAGAAGATGGACGATCCGGTGCAGATGTATCTGACCGACGTGTTCACCGTGCCGGCGAGCCTGGCCGGTCTGCCGGCCATCTCGGTCCCCGGCGGCATCGGCGAAAGCGGGCTGCCGCTGGGCCTCCAGGTGATCGGCCGGTCCTTCGATGAAGAGACGGTGCTGGCCGTCGGCCGCGCGATCGAGGAAGCCTCGGGCTTCGACGGCGTGCCGGCCATGGTGCGGGAGATGCGGGGATGAGCCTGATCCGCGGCAACACGGGTGACTGGGAGATCGTGATCGGTCTTGAGGTCCATGCCCAGGTGTCGAGCAACGCCAAGCTGTTCTCGGGCGCTGCCACCGCCTATGGCGCCGAGCCCAATACCCAGGTCTCGCTGATCGATGCGGCCATGCCGGGCATGCTGCCGGTGATCAACGAATGGTGCGTGGCCCAGGCCGTGCGCACCGGCATCGCGCTGAATGCGCAGATCAACCGGCACTCGGTCTTCGACCGGAAGAACTATTTCTATCCGGACCTGCCGCAGGGCTATCAGATCTCGCAGTTCAAGCAGCCGATCGTCGGCGAGGGCCGGATGGTCATCGATCTCGACGACGGCGAGACCATGACCGTCGGCATCGAACGCCTGCATCTGGAACAGGATGCGGGCAAGTCGATGCACGACCAGCGCCCCGGCGAGACCCTGATCGACCTGAACCGGTCGGGTGTGGCGCTGATGGAGATCGTGTCGAAGCCCGACATGCGCTCGCCCGAGCAGGCCGGCGCCTATATGCGCAAGCTGCGCACGATCCTGCGCTATATCGGCTCCTGCGACGGCAACATGGAAGAGGGGTCGCTGCGCTGCGACGCCAATGTCTCCGTGCGCCGGCCGGGCGGGCCGCTCGGCACGCGCTGCGAGATCAAGAATCTGAACTCGATCCGCCACATCATGCGGGCGATCGAGTTCGAGGCGCATCGCCAGATCGGCATCATCGAGGATGGCGGCTCCATCTCGCAGGAGACCCGGCTCTACGACGTCAACAAGGGCGAGACCCGGACCATGCGCTCCAAGGAAGAGGCGCATGACTACCGCTACTTCCCGGATCCGGATCTGCTGCCGCTGAAATTCGACGAGGCCTTCGTCGAGACCCAGCGTGCGGCGCTCCCCGAACTGCCCGATGCTAAGAAGGCCCGCTTCCAGGATCAGTACGGGCTCTCGGCCTATGATGCCGGCGTGCTGGTGGGCGAGCAGGTCTCGGCCGATTTCTTCGAGACCGCGGCGAAGGGGCGCGATGCCAAGCTGGTCGCCAACTGGATGAGCACCGAGCTGTTCGGCGCGCTCAACCGGCTGTCGAAGGGCATCGAAGAGAGCCCGGTTTCGGCCGAGGCGCTGGGCGGTCTGGTCGATCTGATCCAGGACGGCACCATTTCGGGCCGCATCGCGAAGGAAGTCTTCGCCGAGATGCTCGAGACGGGCGAGACCGCGGGGCAAGTGGTCGAGCGCAAGGGGCTGAAGCAGGTCTCGGACGAGGGCGCGATCGCCGCCGCCATCGATCAGGTCATCGCCGCCAACCCGGACAAGCTGGCCGAGTACAGGGGTGGCAAGACCAAGCTGGCCGGCTTCTTCGTCGGCCAGGTGATGAAGGCGACCGGCGGCAAGGCCAATCCGCAGGTGGTCAACAAGCTGCTGAACGACAAGCTGAACGCCTGAGCCCAGGACCGTTCGGCACGCCGGCGCATGATCAGGGCCCGGTCTCCCCAGGGAGGCCGGGCCTTTCTTCTGCGCGACCGATGCGCGCGGGGCGGCACTGCCGCTTGCCAACGCCGCCGTGACGGGCGATGGTCCTGATCCAGGCCATCCCAACCGCAGGGCACCGCCCCCGATGCTCCGCCATTCGCCCCGTACAGCCCCCTGTCGATCGCGCCGCAGAGCGGCGGCGGTGACGGTGCTGCTTTGTGCGGCGCTGGCCCAGGTGCTGGGGCTGATCGTGCATCTGCCCATGGCGATCGCCATGGAGCTGGCGCCGGGGCAGGTGCTGGAGATCTGCTCGCCCACCGCCCCCGACACCCGGCCGGATGATCGCGGGCCCCTGCCGGGCATGGTCTGTCACGATTGCCTGGCGGCGCAGATGGCGATGCCGCCGGCCGATGTCCCGCCGGTGCCGCTGCGCATCGGCAGCTTCATCCTGCCCGCGCTGCTGCCGCCGGCGGGCCTGCCCGCCGTGACGGCGGCTGTCTCGCCGGTGCCGGCCCGCGCACCGCCCCTGTCCGAAAGCTGATCCCGACAGGCTTCCCCCACAGGATTCTACGCTTTCGAACAAGGACCAATCTCCATGTCGATCATCTCGCGCACGCTCCGCACCGGCCTCGCCGCCGCCGTTCTGATCATCGCCGCCGGTACCGCCTCCGCCCATGAATACAAGCTGGGCGAGCTGCATATCGGCCATCCCTGGGCCCGCGCCTCGGTCAATGTCGGCGGCACCGCCGGCGCCTTCCTGACCGTCGAAAACCATGGCAGCGCCCCCGACCGCCTGGTCGCGGTCTCGACCCCCGTCGCCGAGGTGGCCGAGATCCACGAGAGCTTCGAGGACAAGGGCGTGATGCGCATGCGCCGGGTCGAGGGCGTCGAGATCCCGGCCGGCGGCGAGGCGAAGCTCGCCCCCGGCGGCTATCACATCATGCTGATCAAGCTGAAGCAGGCGATCATGCCGGGCGAGAAGGTCCCCGCCACCCTGACCTTCGAAAAGGCAGGCACCATCGATGTCGAACTGGCGATCGAAAAGCCGGGCGCCGGTGCCGATATGGGCCATGACATGAAGAAGATGGATCATTCGGCGCATTGATCCGATCGCGACGGCACGGAGGAGATCATGACTGCTGATGCGCCGACAATCCGGCAGGCCGGTACCGGCGACGCCGAGGCGATATCCGCGGTCATCCTCCGGGCCCTGCGGGAAACCAACGCGGCTGACTACACGTCCGAGATCATCTCAGCCGTGGCGGCCGGGTTTTCGCCGGAGGCGATCACCCGGCTCATGGCCGGACGCCGGGTTCTGGTTGCCGTGTATGCGGATGACGTCGTCGGCACGGCCAGCCTTGATGGCGCTGTGGTGCGCAGCGTCTTCGTATCACCTGATTGTCAACGGCGCGGCATCGGGATGGCCCTGATGGCCGCTATCGAGGCGCTTGCGCGGGCGGTGGCATCTCCCCGATTGCTCGTGCCCTCGTCGGTCACGGCGGAAGGCTTCTACGCCAGGCTGGGCTTCGTTGCCTTGCGCGACGAATGGCACGGCGCGGAACGCACGATCGTCATGGAGAAGCGGCTTTCGCCGCGGGCCTGATCGGCCCATCACCCGGACGACAATACTCGTTGATATCGTCGTCATCCGGTCTGGAAGATGATTGCCGCTTCGCAGCAGTTTTGTTGAAATTTCTGTCCAAAACGACTTCAGCCGTGAAATCCTGCAACCACTGCATTAGGCTTGATCCATCATAATCGCCTGATAGCGGATGGATGGATATGAATAGCCCGATCGGGACTCCCGAGCGTCATCTGGCGCGTTCGGCCGTGGAGACTGCGTCGTCGCCTCGGCGATATCAGAGCCGGGCGGCCAGGGTCGCCGAGAAGCGGGCATTGCGGCAGAGCGGTCTGAAGGCCTCGCAGGCAATTCCCTTCGCCGAGATGGCCGCGGATCCGCTTTATCGGCGGATCGCCGCCGCAACCTGTCCGGAGGCTCTGAAGGCAGATCTTGTACGGTTCGGCCTGGAGAATGCGGCCGAGGTGGCGGCCTGCAACTCGCTCTCCGGCCTCAACAGGCGTCTGTCGCGTCGGGCGGGCGAGGGAGAGGCGCCGGGCGAGGCGACGCAGGCGTTTTTCGACCGGGCCCGAGGGGAGGCGATCCGCGGCTATCGGCTGACGCGGCATATGCTGGCGGTGAAAGACCCGATGAACCTGGGGCTGCGCCATACAAGCTCCGATCTGCCGGCGGAGATGGAGCAGGTGGTGAGGTCGGCGGGCGGGCAGGTCTATGCCAGACCGTCGAGCCTGCAATCGAGCCAGTCACCCGCTGCCTATCTGCGCTATCTCTATCGCATCGCCATGGGGCTGAACAAAGAGATCGGCATCACACCGCCGGAGCCGCGGGCCCGCCGGCTGGAGATGCGGCGGCCGGATCTTGCCCGGCTCGTGCTGAGCGAAACCAGTCTCAAGCAGGAAATCGCCACCATCGAGCTGGTCGACGAGGTGCTGGCGGCGGGGTTGGGCGAGATCGATATCCGCACGACCTTTTATCCGATCGCGCTGCCCTTCGATGAACAGGCCTCGGTGACGCGGGCGGCGCTCGCCCGGATCGGCGGCACGACGCTCAACGACATCGCTGCGCGGACATCCCGAAGCGTGTTCCCGCTCCGCGCCGATGTCTGCCTCGCCAGCGATCAGGCGGGGCTTCTGGGGCTGACCGGTGCTGTGGACGAGGCATCGGGTGGCGGCAGCGAAATTGCACTGCTCACCGAGGATACCGACATTCCCCCTGAGAGCCATCCGACCACTCTGGGCGGCCTCTACCATGTGACGAACGAGCTGGAAACCAGTACGGCCGTCAAGCTGATGTCGCGCCTCGACCTGGACTTCGACCGGCTTGTCCAGTTGCTGGGGCTCTATGTCGTTCACCAGGAGAATGGCCGGCCGGTTGCCCAGAAGGACTATGCGACGTCATTTCTCGACAACAAGGCGCCCTTCCAGCTCATCACCCGGGGCGGCCATAGCTATGTCTATCTGAACAGCATCGATGTGGCGCCGCCCGAGCTGCGTGGGTTCAACTATCTCGCGCGCCTGCATCACGCGACCGGGCTGGACTTTCATCACCTCAACTGGCTGCTGGCCTGTCCGGGCGCGAGTGAGGCGGGCAATCCCGGAGCGGCGTGGGACAGGGTCGCCCCCCGGCATCTCACCGCGACCGGTCTGCGGGTGCTGGCGGGCTATCGGCTGTACCGGGATGCCTTCGATCTGGGGCCAGAGGCCTATGCGGCGCTCTTCGGCGAGATCTGCCCCTTCTGGCGGGCAGACATGGTGGCCGCCGGCTCCGAGGGCGTGACCCCCGGGCTGGAGCAGACCGAGATCTCGTTCCTGCGCACGCTGTTCGGGGAGGACGCGACCGCCCTGCACCAGATGATCACCGAGGCCGCAACCCCGATCGACGACACCGGCCTTGCCGACATGGTGTGCCGCGGGCTCAGGCTTTCCGCGGTTGAGCTGGATGCGCTGGTGGATGCGCTCGATGCCGATTTCGCCCTGAAAATGGCTGTCGATGCCCGTGGCCTCGGCGCGCTGTACCGGCTTGCGACGGTTTTTCGCATCATCGGATGGCCGCTGCTGTCCGGTCTGCGGCTGGTGACGCTGGTGAGCGGGCAATCGACCCCGGATAACCAGCTCCTGCGCGGCCTGACGGTCAGGAACGAGACCGCCGACGGGACCGCGCGTCTGTGTACGGCCCTTGACCAGATCATCGAACTGGCCCGCTGGATGACGGAGGCGGAGCTGACGCCGGATGCGCTGCTGGCGCTGCTGACGCCGGCCACCACCGCCGGCCCGCGGGCGAGCGATGCCGACCGCAGGTGGCTTGGCGATCTGGCCGCGGCGGTCGCGCCGGTGCTCGGGCGCGCCGACAGCTTTCGCGGCTTCGAGACCTGGGACAGTCGGGATGCGCCGCCGGTCACCATCCCAGCCGAGGCCTGGCACCAGCATATGCGGGCGGCGGGTGCCCTTTATCGGGGGACGGGCGTGTTTCATCCCGGTATGGATCGCGCGGCCATGTCGGCGATCTGCCGCGACTTTCTGCGGAACGGCCACGCCGTCGATCCCGATCTGGACGGCAACGCCGTCCGGCTGGAGCGGCTGCTTACGCTTCTTGAGAAGGCCCGTGACGCGCAGGCCCTCACCTTTGAGCGTGCCCTCAGAACCTTCGGCACCACGCTGACCGCCTCGGGCGCCGGCGCCCTGGTGATCTGGGCGCAGACCACCTCGCTCGACGCACTTGATGCCCTTCTGGCCGGCGCTGACGACGACAACGCGCTGCTCCAGCTTCAGGAATTGCGGCGCCATGCCGCGGCGATCGATGCCCTGGCGCTGGGCGATGTCGACTTGCAGATCATCGCCTGGAGGCCGGATTGGCTGGCGCCGGAGGCGGCTGACATCGGGCCTGATCGGCGGCGCCCCCGGGCGCTCTGCCTTGAGCAGCTTGTCGCATGTCACCGCTTCGCGACGCTTCAGGTCGGTGCCGCGACGGATGATGCCTGGCTCGGCTATCTGACGGTCGCGCGTGATGGCCGGCCAGGGACTGCGGCCACGGCCGAGGATCTGACGATCTGGCGCACGGCCTGCAAGGACATGCTCGCGATCCTGCTCGGCTGCCCGGCCGTGGATGTCCCGGACTATCTGGCGGTCCTCGCCGGCCCGGACGGTGTGGCCGACGACCTGGTGACCATCGACGCCGTGGCACGACACGCCCGTCTGGCCGAGGATCTCCGCATCGGCGGCCCCGATCTGGTCGTGTTCGGGGAGGTGAGCAGCCCGCGCGCATGCGGCGACTGGATGGCAGCCGCGACCGCAGCGCAGGCCGGACTGGCGCGCTTCAAGGGCGGCAGCCAGATGGCCGGCTTTCGCCGGGCCCTTGCCGAGGTCAAGCGCGATGCACTGGTCGCGGCCTATATGTGCACCACCATCGCCGCCGATCCCGACCTTGCGGCGGAGGTCACCGACCGCGAGGCCCTCTACGGCCATCTGTTGCTCGATGTGCAGGTGACCAGTGCCGTTCCGACCAGCCGGCTCATCGAGGCGACCAGTGCCTTGCAGCTCTATATCAGCCGCGCGCTCAATGGGCTTGAGCGCGGGGTCGGCTTCGTCGACCGTCCGGCCCTGGCCGCAGAATGGCGCCTGAACAGGTATTACCGGCAATGGGAGGCCAACCAGAAGCTGCTGCTCTATCCGCAGAATTATATCGAGCCGGAGTTGCGCCAGATCACCTCACCGGAATTCGACGATCTGCTGCGCGCCATTTCGGGCGGCGATGTCAGTGAGGACGGCGTCGAGGCGGCGGTGAACGCCTATATGACGGGCCTTGCCGGCTGTTGCGATCTGAGCCTGTGCAGCACCTATGTCGAGCGCGGGGGCAAAAGCACGCCAGGGCATGCCATTTATCATTTTCTCGCCACGGCCCATTGGGAATCGGGGCGCTTCTTCTATCGCAAGCTTGAGGCGGATTACACGGCGATCGCCGCATTGGCGGACCCGTCGCAGTACCTCAAGGCGCTCGACTGGACATTCTGGCAGGAAGTCACGGTTCCGAAGACCCATGATCTTCTCTCCGATGTGACACTTTGCTTCTTCCTGAACAGGTATTACCTCTTCTGGCTGGAGATTGAGGAGCGGAAAGGTCAGACCAGCGACAGCGATGCGGTTTCCTGGCGGATACACCCACGCTACATGCGGTGCGATGCGAATGCCCTGACCGGCGCGACCCATGTGCCGGGCCTTTTCATCGACGGTGACACCGCCGGCGGCGATGGGGCGCTGATGATCGACGGCGCGTTCCACTGGCAGGGGCAGAAGCCCAGGCTCAAAGGCACCTATCAGCCGCTGGGCCTGTCCAACGTGTTTTCCTATGGCGTCCTGGCAGCCGATGCCGTCGATGGCGAGAGTGGCGCGGTCCTGGTCAGCTTCGGTGTCAGTCTTGCGGGTGACCCGATGGTGGATGATCCGCAGACTGTCCGGCAGACCGTGCTTCACATGCGCCTGACCGAGAAATGGGCGGATGCCATTCTCGTTCTCGATGATGATATCGATACGATGTTTCAGGATGCGGCACCTGCCGGATATAAGAGTATCTATCCCCGCATCGCTGCCGAAGATCCGGTGGTTGCCGATCAATATACCGTGGCGAATACCTATGTGGGCGCTCAGTTTCTTGGAAATTATTATGATCTTTATAGGCCGGCCGGACAGAATGTTTCTCTTAGTGTGGTCATTAATTACGGTGAATCGAAAGATGTCACCGTGACCACGAATTTTTCACCATCCCCACTGGGCAGTTCGACGCTCGGCACGGTCAGGGTGAATGCCCATCTGGGGCACCGCAGATATCTGAGACGGGTCTACAACTCGACGGCGCAGGACGGTAGCTGGACGGCGCTGCGAGAAACGCGTCCGGCCGAGATCCACATGAAAATGACGATGACATATGAGGTTCCGGGGGCGCCGCCAAAGACGTCGGAGAGCGATTGGCTGGGCGGGCCCACAGCACCCTACAAAGATGATTTTCCCGACATGCCTTTCAAGGACATGGCGACGGCGGAAACCGAGCATATTCGCGACGAGACGATTGAGGGCATCGTGGCGCTGCCTTCTGAATGGTCGTTCGGGACTGCGACGAACGCTGTGCTGACCGTGAATGTCACGATCAGAATAATACCCAGTGACCTGGTGTTTTCGCTGCTTGTGAAGGGGGAGCCGGTCAATCTCGCTTGTTCACCCACATCGGACGTCTCGTATCTCGACGCCTTTGCGGGAAAATTCAACCTTCGTCCGGCCGAGGGTAAATCAAACACCGGCTGGGCGCTCGGCAATGCCCATGGCAGCCACAACTTTGTCCATATCATGGATCGGGAAGACACGCCGAACGCCGGGACATTTCTTCTTCTGAACGCATCGCCGGCGCTTCGTTCCCTGACGGAGACGATGCCCCGGCCCGGCGGCTGTGCCAGCCTGTTCACCGCGGGCAATCAGGCGCTCTCGGAAGACCTCGGATCGTTTGTCGAGGCGTTCGGCCAGACCCTGCGGGAGGTCTATCCCAAGGACGCGACGTCGCTTGATCCGGCCCGCACGCCCGCGCCCCTGTTCGACTTCGACGGCGCCTATGGCGGCTATGGCTGGGAAATCTTCTACCATATTCCGTCGACCCTGGCCGCCGGCTATGTGAACGACGGACAATATGACAAGGCTATCGGCTGGCTGGAGAAGATCTTCGATCCCGACGCGGGCCAGCCCTGGAGAGTGGCGCCACTGATCGGTGCCACCATGCCAGCGAATTATTCAGCCTTCGATACCGGTGATGTCATCGTCGATCCCGATCGGATCGCCACCGATTATCCGTTTTATTATCAGCAGGCGGCGATCCGCCATTACCTGGAGGCCATGCTTGCCGACGGTGATGCGGCCTATGAGCAGCAAAGTCAGGAGACCCTGCAACAGGCAAAGGCCATCTATGTCGCGGCGAAGCAGATCTTCAATGAGAGGTTGCCCGAGATCCTGGATGCCGTGACGAACCGGCCATGGACCAATCCGACCCTGGGCGAGGTTTCGGTCAATGGCTATGGTGGTTTCCTGCCGCCATATAATCAGGCGCTTCGCGACCTCTATGACGCGATCGAGGCGCGCCTCGCCAATCTCAGACAGTGGCTCGACATCGACGGCAATCCGCTGAACGTCCCCCTGCTGTCGGCGCCGATCGACCCCCGGGCGCTTCAGAAGGCGGCGAAAGCCGCGCTGACCCTGGGCCAGCGCGACAGCCAGGAGGAGGCGGAGCAGGACCCTCGCGTCGACTTCACCACCCTCGCCAGATCGGCCAAGCTGTATATCGGCAATCTGCAAACCACCAGCAATCGCCTGCTGGCCGCGCTGGAGAAGCTCGATGGGGCGACGGTCGGCCGGGCCGAGAAGGATGTCGAGGAGAAGAAAATCCTCAGATCCGCCGCCATACAGGATCTGACACTGGCGGCGGCAGATAAGGAGGTTCAGATAAAGCAGGCCAATCTGGGCGGCGCCAACAGCGCGCTCGCCTTTCATCTTGGATCGGTTCTGGTTTCATTGGGGGCGCTGAATTCCTTCGCGGCCATCGATGCCGGGAAGAAGAGCGTCGAATTTGTCTACAACAAGTCGAAGCTTCGATACGACATGATCAGGGCCGTGGCGTTTTCGAGCGTTCCGAATATCTTTGGATTGGCAACCGGCGGGCAGCGGGCTGAACAGGGGGCGATCGCGAATATACTCGGGATGCTGACGAGTGAGATATTGTACGACTCGAAGAAATCAGCCATCGATAAATACAAGGAGAGCGGCCAGAAGCTCATCGATCAGATGAAAAACACCACCGATCTCACCACGAAGGTGGCTTCCGCCTCTCTGGAGCTTCAGAAGGCGAAGGATGCTCGTGATGAGCAGAGCAAGAAGCGAGAGGCGCTGGATGCCGACCTTGCCGACCTCGAGGATATCCGGACGGTGAAGGCGAATAGTTTCGCCAATCTCGATTTCTACAAATGGCTGGTCGACGACCTCAAATCGCTCTTCGAGGAGGAATGGGCGACGACACAGGATTTCTGCAAGCTGCTGGTGAGGCTCTATGAATATGAGACCGAAGAGACCGACGGCGCCAGCTTCATCAAGACGACGAGCTTCGGCGGCGACTATCAGCGCCTGAATGCCCCCTATTGGCTTGCCCTTGATGTCGAGCGGCTTGAGGCCGCCTATTTCCGCTCGGTCCTGGATCATCAGAGCCAGAGTGCCACCATGCGCGTCGCGATCAGCGAGCTTCCGGCGCCCGGTGGCGATGGATCGGCATTGACCACCCTGATCGAACAGGGCGAGACCTATTTCGACCTCACCGACGAGATGTTCGACGCGCTCTATCCAGGCCAGTATGACCGCCGTATCCAGAGCCTGCGCGTGCGCTTTCCAGGGCTTGAGAGCGTCGGCCTCAGCCCGCATGCCCGGCTGACCCAGATCGCCAACACGCGCTATGCCACCCGGGAACGCGACCCGAGGCGCGGGGGCCGGATCCGCAAGGACAGATATGCCTTGCAGAGCATCGTGATCAGCACGCCCACCATCGACACGGCGACGCTGGCTTACCCCGAAGGCAGTCTGAAGCGCTTTCAGAACACCGGGGTCTCGTCGCGCTGGCATCTGGTGCTGCCGACGGTGCTTGAACTGAGGCGCCATAAGAACGGTGCCGGCCGGACCAGGGCATGGCATGACGCCGCGACCCGGCATGTCCAGGCACTCAGGCCGCATCTGGACGATGTCGTGTTGGAGGTGACCTTCTCGGGCCGTTGGTAGACGGCTGATCGCGGACGCCCGGCCTGGTCAGGGGCTGCCGCCTGACCAGGCCGGGCGTGCCCGTCACCGGTGCCGCTTGTTCACCGCCCGCGCGATCCGGTCGCCCGCCGACTGGACCAGCTGGACCAGCACGATGAGCAGCACCACCACCGCGATCATCATCTCGGGCATGAAGCGCTGATAGCCGTAGCGGATGCCAAGGTCGCCCAGGCCGCCGCCGCCGACCGCGCCGACCATGGCCGAATAGCCGATCAGCGACACCACCGCCAGCGTCAGCCCGTGCACGATGCCGGGCATGGCTTCGGGCAGCAGCACCTTCAGCACGATCTGGATCGGCTTTGCCCCCATCGCCTGCGCCGCCTCGATCAGGCCGCGGTCGACCTCGCGGATCGCCCCCTCGACCAGCCGGGCGATGAAGGGGATGGCGGCCACCGTCAACGGCACGATCGCGGCCGAGGTGCCGATCGAGGTGCCGGCGACCAGCCGGGTGAAGGGGATGATGGCGACCGCCAGGATGATGAACGGGATGGAGCGGGTGGCATTGACCACCGCGCCCGCGATCCGGTTCCAGGCCGGCGCGCCGTAGAGTTCGCCCCGGCCGGTGACCGCCACCGACACGCCGATCGGCAGGCCGATCGCGGTGCCGATCAGGGTCGCCACCGCCACCATATAGGCGGTCTCGCCGGTCGCCCGCAGCAGCAGGTCGATGAGCTGGGGCGGGAAAAGCTGATCAAGCCACTGGAACATGAGCCGTAATCCGTGCGTCGAGGCCGAGGCCGTTGATGAAATCCACCACCGAGGCGCCGGCGGCCTCGCCGCCCGGCACCTCGACCAGCATCAGACCGAAGGGCTTGCCCTGGATGTATTCGATGCGGCCATGGAGGATATTGACCGCCACCCCCCGTTCGGTCGCGAGCCGGGCGATCGCCGGCTCGAAAGCGGCCGCTCCCTTGAACACGATCCGCACCACCGCATTGCGGCCGCCATCCCTGGCCGCGCCCTCTTCGAAGCGGCGCTTCAGCCCCGAGGGGATGGCGAGGTCCACTTCGCTCGACACGAAGCTGCGGGTGGTCGGGTGTTCGGGCGCGGTGAACACGTCGTAGACCGGGCCCTGTTCGATCACCCGGCCGGCTTCCATCACCGCCACGCGGTCGCAGATTTCGCGGATCACGCCCATTTCATGGGTGATCGCCACCACCGTCAGCCCCAGCCGCCGCTTCAGATCGGCGATCAGGGTCAGGATCTGCTGGGTGGTCTCGGGGTCGAGCGCCGAGGTGATCTCGTCGCAGAGCAGCAGACGGGGCTCGTTCGACAGGGCGCGGGCGATGCCGACCCGCTGCTTCTGGCCGCCCGACAGTTCCGACGGGTAGCGCCCGGCCTTGTCGGCCAGGCCCACCAGCTCCAGCAGCGGCTCGACCTTGCGGCGCCGCTCGGCCCTGCCGACTCCGGCGAGTTCCAGCGGCAGCGCCACATTGTCGAACACGGTGCGCGACGAGAGCAGGTTGAAATGCTGGAAGACCATGCCGATCCGCCGCCGGGCCTTGATCAGCCCGGCATCGTCGAGCGCGGTCATATCGGTGCCGTCGACCGTCACCCGGCCCGTGCTCGGCCGCTCCAGCAGGTTGATGCAGCGCACCAGCGTGCTCTTGCCGGCACCGCTGCGCCCGATGATGCCGAAGATTTCTCCGGGCTCGACCCGAAGATCGATCCCGTCCAGGGCTGAAACGGCGGTCGCGGTGCCGCGGGCGGCATAGGTCTTCGCGACAGCTTCCAGCGTGACCATGGCGGTCATGCGCGCATGTCCTTCCGTCATCCGTTGCGCGGATCGGACGGCAGGCGGCCGCAATGCCCGCGACAGGATACGGAAAACCCGCGGGCGGAGCGGCTGCCGGCGGGTCGATCCGCCTCTCTTTAGCGGCATTTGTATGGGCGCCCCGCAAGCTGAAGCCTCAAATCGGCGCCATTGGCCGGAGGATAATCAGCGCTCGCCGATGTTGAAAGGAAAGAATGCGCATGAGCGGCATGTGAATGCCGCATGGTGGACCGCGGGGGCCGGATGTGCTTCAACTCCGCCCATGGGCAGCCGGAGTCACCGGCGCGCGACCCTTGCCGGTCGCATCGCTGACGCCCGCAGCAACGAGGACAAGATGAGCTACACGGTCAAGGAGCTGTTCCTGACCCTGCAGGGCGAAGGCGCACAGGCGGGTCGGACCGCCGTGTTCTGCCGCTTCGCGGGGTGCAATCTGTGGTCGGGGCGGGAACGGGACAGGGCAGGGGCCCTCTGCCGGTTCTGCGACACCGATTTCGTGGGAACCGACGGCGACGGGGGCGGACGCTTCCGCGACGCACAGGATCTGGCGGCGGCCATCGAGGGCTGCTGGGGGGCGGGGCGGTCGCGCCGCTATGTCGTCTTCACCGGCGGCGAGCCGCTGCTGCAGCTGGACGAGGCGCTGATCCGCGCGGTCAAGGCGCGGGGCTTCGAGATCGCGGTGGAGACCAACGGCACCATCGCGGCACCCGACGGCATCGACTGGATCTGCGTCAGCCCCAAGGCGGGGACCGAACTGGTCCAGCGCCGCGGCCACGAGCTGAAGCTGGTCCATCCGCAGGACGGGCTCGACCCCGCGGCGCTGGAAGCGCTCGATTTCGGGGTGATGTGGGTGCAGCCCATGGACGGGCCGGACCGGGCGGTGAACACCGAAGCCGCGGTCGCCTGGTGCCTGGCCCATCCGCGCTGGCGCCTCAGCCTACAGACCCATAAGCTCATCGGAATCCCCTGATGTTCGAGCTTTCCAAGCAGTTTCGCTTCGAGGCGGCGCACACCCTGCATCGCGTGATCGATGCCGAGCCCAGCCGCCGCATTCACGGCCATTCCTACCGCGCCGAGGTGGTCATCCGCGGCCGCCCCGACCCCGTGACCGGCATGGTGCTGGATCTGGGCCTGTTCGAACGCGCCCTGGCCGGCGCCCGCGACGGGTTGGATCATCGCCTGCTCGACGAGGTGCCGGATCTGGGACCGGCGACCATGGAGAACCTGGCCGCCTGGATCTGGCGCCGGCTGGCCGGTCAGCTGCCCGGCCTTGCCCGGGTGATCGTCCACCGCGACAGCACGGGCGACATCTGCACCTGTTTCGGACCGGATGCCGGCAGCGGGGTGGCGGCATGACCGGGTCCCCGCGGAATGCCGGCGCACTGGTCCTGTTCTCGGGCGGGCAGGACAGCGCCACATGCCTCGCCTGGGCGCTGGACCGGTTCGAGCGGGTGGAGACGCTGGGCTTCGACTATGGCCAGCGCCACCGGGTCGAACTCGATTGCCGCAGCACCCTGCGCGAGCGGATGGCCGCACTCGATCCGCGCTGGGCGGCCCGGCTCGGCCCCGATCACACCCTCGATCTGGGGGTGCTGGGGGCGATGTCGGAAACCAGCCTGACCCGCGAGGTGGCGATCGGCCTGCGCGATGACGGCTTGCCCGATACTTTCGTGCCCGGCCGGAACCTGGTCTTCCTCACCTTCGCGGCCGCCCTCGGTTTCCGCCGCGGGCTCGATCATGTCGTGGGCGGCATGTGCGAGACCGATTATTCGGGCTATCCCGACTGCCGCGACGATACGATCAAGGCGCTGCAGGTGGCGCTGAACCTGGGCATGGCGAAACAATTCGTCCTGCACACGCCGCTGATGTGGCTGGACAAGGCCGAAACCTGGGCCTTGGCCCAGCGGCTGGGCGGCACGGCGCTGGTCGATCTGATCGTCGCCGAAAGCCATACCTGCTATCTGGGCATGCGGGGCGAGCTGCATGACTGGGGCCATGGCTGCGGCAGCTGCCCGGCTTGCCGCTTGCGCGCCGATGGCCATGCGCGCTATCGGGAGGCCCTCACTTTGGATGGCCGGATGCCGGCCGCAGGATGACGGAACGATCGGAAGGGTGACGGAGATGGAGATGCGGGGCTTCTTCGCGATCGGGCTGGAGGCGGTGACGCGGCCGATGAATGCCGGCACGCTGTTCCGCGCCGCCTATGCCTTCGGTGCCTCCTATGCCTTCGCCCTCTCGGACGACCGTCTGGGCCGGCGGGCCGCCCAGGCCGATACCTCGGCCTCGGCCCGCCATCTGCCCTTTTTCCGCTTTCCCTCGATCGACGCCCTGCCGATGCCCGAAGGCGCGCTGCTGATCGGGATTGAGATCGATGATGCGCTCGACACCATGCCCTACATTCCCCATCCCGATCAGGCGGTCTATCTGATCGCGCCGGAAGCGGACGGGCTCTCGGCGGCCGCGCGCAGCCGCGCCTCGGCCGTGATCCGCCTGCCGGGCCGGCTCGCCCTCAACCCGGCCATGGCCGGCGCGCTGGTGATGTACGACCGGATGCTGATCCACGGCCGCTCTGCCCCCCGCCCGGTGGCATCGAGCGCGGTGCCGGGGCGTGCTTCACGCGGAAGCTGATTACGATCAGTTGTTCAGCTTCCGTTCCGTTGCTAGACTGAAGCGGTTGGCAATGGAGGAGCAGCCCATGTCCGGCAGCTATACCCTCGACAAGTCATATGACGAATTCGTGCAGGCGCAGGTCGCCAGCGGACGTTATGACAGCGCTGACGCCGTGCTGCATGAGGGGCTGCGGCTGCTTCAGGCACGGGACCGGCAGCGGGCCGCACTGGCGGCTGCCATCGAAGAAGGCCTGGAGGACGAACGGCTCGGCCGTCTGTACGATATTGAAGATGTGTCTCAGGAACTTGATGCCCGATATGCCGCGATGATTGAGCAGCGCGGAAGTCGGTGAATGTCGCCATATCGTTAGCGGCGCGTGCTGATCTGCGCGGCATTGGCGACTACATCGCGGCGTTTGATCCCGTGCGTGGCAGGAGATTTGTCTCTGCCTTGATCACTGCGGTATTTGAGCTGGGAGATATGCCGCGGGCCTTTCCTCTATTGCCTGAGTTCGAGCACCGCGGCATCCGTCGTCGGTCGTGGCGTGGCTACCTGATTATCTATCGCGTCATGCAGGATCGGGTTGTCGTGCTCCGCGTACTCCATGGCGCCCGTGACTACAATCTGTTGCTGATCCCCGATGAATGGATCACTTGACTGAAGATAGGTGACGGGCTGGCGTGGTACTTGCCGTATCCCTCACACCCCCTCCCGCAACAGAAACTTTTGCAGCTTCCCGGTCGGCGTCCGTGGCAGGCTGTCGACCAGGCGGATGATCCGCGGGATCTTGTAGCGGGCGAGGGCGGCGGTGCAGTGGGCCGTTATCGCCGCCTCGTCGAGGGCGGCATCGGCCTTGGGCACGATGAAGGCGGTGACCGTCTCGCCCCATTCCTCGTGGGGGGTGCCGATCACCGCCGCCTCGGCGACGGCCGGGTGGGCGGCCAGCACATCCTCGACTTCCTTGGAATAGACGTTCTCGCCGCCGGTCACGATCATGTCCTTCAGCCGGTCGACGATGAACAGATAGCCGTCCGCGTCGATCCGGGCCAGATCGCCCGAGCGGTACCAGCCGTCATGGAAGGCGGCGGCGGTCGCTTCGGGATCGTCGTGATAGCCCAGCATCATCGACTGGCAGCGCATCCAGATCTCGCCTGTCTCGCCGGGGCCGGCCTCGGTCACCTCGTCGCGCATGACCTTGAGGTCGGCGCCTGCCACGGCGTAGCGGCCGATCGAGCCGGCCTTGGCGACCTGTTCCTCCGGGTAGAGCGCGGTGCCGGTCGGGCCGGTCTCGGTCATGCCGAAAACCTGGTAGAACCGGTCCGACCGGTAGCGCTCCGCCAGCATCCGGGCGGTGACCGCATCGATCGGCCCGCCGCCATAGATCCAGGCCCGGACATGGGAGAGATCGAAGCTGTCGAAATGCGGCAGCAGGCGCGGCGGCATCAGGAACGCGATCGGAGCGCCGAAGAACAGGGTGCAGCGCTCATCCTGCATGGTCTGGACGAAATGCAACGGATGGTATTCGGGCAGCAGCACCACAGCAGCCCCCACATAGACCGCATTGATCAGCATGTTGTTGAGCGGGAAGCTGTGCCAGACCGGCATGGCCAGCAGCACCCGGTCGCTGGGGCCCAGCCCGTAAACCAGGCTGGAGCCCGTGCCGGCGAGCAGTACGTTCGCATGCGAATGCAGGCAGCCTTTGGGCCGCCCCGTCGTGCCCGAGGTGTACAGGATCTCGACCGGCTCTCCGGCATCGAGCGCGACCGGTACCGGTGGCGCGGCCGGGGCAGGGCCGGCGAAGAGCCCGCCGTCGCCGTCATCGAGCATCAGCATGCGCGCCGTCCCCGCCGCCGAGCCGTCGCCTGCCAGATCGCGATCCACCAGCCAGAGCGTCGCGCCCGAATGCTCCAGGATATAGGCGGTCTCGGGTGCTGCCAGCTTGTGGTTGACCGGCACGGTGACCGCCCCGGCCCGCACCGCGCCGAAGAAGGCCGTCACCCATTCCACCGTGTTGCGGCCATGGATCGCAACCGCATCCCCCCTGGTGACCCCTGCCGCCTGCAACCGGGCGGCGGCATCGTCGGCCGCGGCGTCGAGATCGGCGAAGCTCAGCCGCCGGCCGCCGCCGACCAGCGCCTCGCGGCCGGCGAATTTGCGGGCGGCGCTCCGCAGCACATCGTCCAGCGTCCACATTCTTGCGTTTCCTCCGGGGGGCGGCCGTTCGGGCCGTGATGATCGGGACAATGTCCTCAAGGGGCGCGGCAGCACGGGCTCAACCGGCACCGCTGTGTGGATGGGGTCCCAATGCCTGAACGCAGAAGCGCGCAATCGCAGCACCCAGCCGGGCGTCTCTTTCCGGGTCTGCGGCCGATGCTTCCGGGGGCTGGGTCAGGGGGCCGGCCATGGCCTCGGCAATCGCACCGACGATCGCGGCAGCGACGATGTCCGCGTCCTGTGGTGCAATCTCACCGCTGGCGATCCCTTCACGCACAAGTTGTGCGAAGATGTCGCGATAGGGCTGGCGATAGCGCAACCGTTCCGCTTCGATCGCCGGATCCACCGGCTCGGCGAGCAGGGCCCAGGCGAGGCGTGGTCCCTTCAGGGCCCGTCGTGCGAAGGTTTCAACCACGCCGGCCAGTCGCTCGCGCGCGGTTCCCGGCTGGGCCGCGCGCCTTGCGCAGGCATCGATCTCGCGCTGACTGGCCCTGCGGAACACCTCTTCGAACAGATCGGCCTTGGAGGGAAAATACCGGTAGAGCAGGCCGGTCGACACGCCGGCCCGGGCTGCAATGGCCGGCATGCTGGCGGCCGCATAGCCGCCCGACGCGACCAGCGCGAGGGCTGCGGTCACGATCTCCTCCCGGGTGCGGGCAAGCCGCTCCTCCATCATTTTTGTGCGTCGGTATGCCATTCTTAAAAATTGAACCACCTTTCATTTCTTATTGCAAGCGCCTGAGGCCGTGCCCTATGGTTGCTGAAATTATAACGAAAAGAAGAAATGCATACGAGTTGACGAAACGATCGCGTTCGTATGCAATCAAGTCGAATCCGGTATGTACGGATGGTGTGTCGGGCGGGAGACGTGCCTCGCCGTCCCATCTGATGATCGTCGAGGGCATCCGCCCGACGCGATTGCGGGGGGGGAGGGAGCATCTCCCGCTATCCCGGTCAGGCTCGCGAAGCCCCCGGGGCCGGGTCTGACATGCCGTCGCCAAAGTCATGGACATCGCCGACATGCTCGAATCAGTCGATGGGGACAGTGTCTTCCTGTGGCGTGGGAAAGGCGAGGTGCTGCCCACCATCCTCGCCCGTGGTCCATGGAGCGAGATGGCTCAGCATGGGGGCGCACCGGCGGCCCTGCTGGTTCATGCTGCGGAAAGGGCCCTCGGGGAGCCGGGGTGGCTGCTCAGCCGCATGACGCTGGAACTGCTGCGCCCGGTGCCGGTGGCCCCCCTGCGTCTGGTGATCCGCAGCCGGCGCGGCCGGTCGGTGCGTCGCGCCGACATGGCGTTGATCGCCGACGGGTCCGAGGTTGCACAGGGCGTGGCGGTGCTGATGCGCGAGGAAGCCATAGACCTGGGGGATCCGGCCGTTGGCGGTCCGGGGCTGCCACTGCCGGCCAGCTGTACGGAGCCTGTGCGGATCCCGGGGATGCCGGACACCCGTTCATTTCATTACACGGCCATGGAATCGCGGGTGGCGGCAGGTTCGGTTGTCCGTCCCGGCCCTGCGGCGGTCTGGTTTCGTCTGGCGGTGCCGCTGGTCGAAGGGGTGGAGAACTCGCCAGCCATGCGGGTGATGGCGGCGGCCGATTTCGGCAACGGCATCAGCTGGGTGCTGCCGCCCGACCGGTTCACCTTCGTGAACACCGATCTGACCGTCCATCTCCACCGCGCGCCGGTGGGCGAATGGGTGGGGGTGGATGCGACCACCGTCATGCAGCCCCACGGCGTGGGGCTGACCACCTCGCGCCTGGTCGATGAACTGGGTGAGATCGGCATCGCCATGCAGGGGCTGGTGGTCCGCCAGCGGGCGGCGGCGGCCTGACGATACGGTCAGCCGGGGTTCCGTTCTTCAGGCGAGCACGATCCGGGTTCCCGCCTGTTCCGCCGCCTCGCTCAGATGCCGCGGCGGGGCGCGGTCGGTGACCAGCCGGTCGATCTCGGGCAGATCCGCGATCCGCACCGGGGCACTGCGGGTGAATTTGGACGCCGCCCCCACCGCCACCACCATGCGGGCGGCGCGGATCATCGCCTGTTTGGCGGCCACCTTGTGCAGGTCGAAATCCATCAGCGCGCCGGTTTCATCTATCCCTGAGAAGCCGATGATCGCGACATCGCAGCGGAAGCGCGCAAGCCCCGTCTGGGTGGTGTCGCCGATCAGCGATCCGTCGGGGCCGTGGATGCTGCCGCCGGTGACGAAGATTTCGGACCGGGGGCCGTTCTCCGGCCGGCCCGCCGCCAGCAGCATCGCCGCGGGCAGGCTGTTGGTCACGATAGTCAGCCCGCTGCGTGGCGCCAGCGCGCGCGCCACCGCTTCGACCGTCGTGCCGACATCCAGGAAAACCGCGGCGCCGTCGGGCACCAGCTCGGCCGCGCGCCGGCCGATCGCGTGCTTGGCGTCGGTCTGGCTCAGGCGCTTTTCGGCATAGGCGGGGCGGATCGCCGGCTCCACCACACCCGCGCCGCCATGAAAGCGTTGCAGCAGTTTCAGCGCATCCAGCCGGATGATCTCGCGCCGTATGGTCTGGGCCGAGACGTCGAACTGCCGCGCCAGTGCATCGATGGTCGCGAAGCCCTGCTCGCGCACGATACGCAGGATGTCGTACTGGCGCTGGCTCACCGCCTCGCCGCTGTCCAGGATCACGTTCTCTCCGGTCGGCACCTGCCGTGCATCCTTCGTCACCGATGGCGTCGCCGCACTGGACGGCGACAGAATTGGAAGATAATTTACACCGACCCCCGCCGGGCCGCGAGCCCGGTTCCGTTCCGACCGGAGATCTTCATGGAACCGTCGCTCTTCGTGGCAGAAGGCAGGCTGTGGCGCAATGATGATGCGCAATGCCGGGTGTTCGACCCCTGGTCCCTGATCTGGCAGCCGGCCGATGCCCTGCCGGCAGGGGCCCGTGCGATCGCGGCCGAGGCGGCGCTTGCCGAACTGGCTGCCGCCAACCGCATCCGCCGCCTGCCGGTCGCGGTGATCGGCCCGCGCGAACCGGTGGGCGACCAGGAAGCCACCGCCGCCGCCGTCGGTGCGGCGATCGCCTCTCTGGGCCTGGTTCTGCTCACCGGCGGCAAGGGCGGCGTGATGGCCGCGGCCAGCCGCGGTGCCGCGGAAAATGGCGGCCTGGTGCTGGGTTACGTGCCGGATGAAGACTGGCGGATGGCCAACCCCCATGTCACCGTGCCGCTCGCCACCGGCATCGGCCCCGTGCGCAATGCGTTGATCGCCCGCGCCTGCCCGGTGCTGATCGCGGTCGGTGGCGGCTATGGCACGCTGTCCGAAATCGCCTATGGCCTGCATTTCGACAAGCTGGTGCTGACCATCGCCGACGCGCCGGTGGTGGACGGCGCCGTCATCTGCCGCGATGTGGCCGACATCCGCGCCCGCATCGCCCGGCGCATGCTCGCCCTCGACGGGCCGCTCTGACCGGCCCTGCCCGGGCATCGCTCCTCCCGTCGTCGTTCCGTCGCCAGATCTGTAATCAAACGATCATTGGCGGCTGGAATGGAAGAAAACGATAATACGCCGGTCTCGCCCCGCCGGTCTCATGTCCGGTGACCCGGGCGTGGCGGGGTTTCCCGGCACCGGACGGTTTCCATGGCGCTCGTCACCGCATGCTATCTGCTCTATCTGGCGGCGCCGATCGCGCTGCTGGTGCTGGGCTCGTTCGGCGACAGCTGGACCGGCACGCTGCTGCCCTCGGGTTTCACCACCCGCTGGTATGAAGATCTGCTCGCCGATGCCAGCTTCCGCCGCGCCTTCTTCACCAGCCTGAAGGTGCTGGCGGCCACGGCCGTGATCGATGCGCTGATCGCCGTGCCCGCAGCCTATGCCATCCATTCCGCCGCCAGCCGCGGCGTGCGCACCGCGGCGCGCATCGCTTCGCTGATGCCGGTGGCGGTGCCGGAACTGGTGCTGGGCTTCGGCTTCATCCTGGTGTTCTCCTCTTCGACCCTGCCATGGCTCGGCACCTTCGAGCTGCTGGTGGCGGCCCATGTGGTCCTGACCCTGCCTTACCTCATGAACACGCTTCTCGCCGATATGCAGACGCTCGGCCTCGCCCGGATCGAGGCGGCGGCGGCAACGCTCGGCGCCGGCTTCCGCCATCGCTTCGTCGACATCGTGCTGCCGTCGCTGCGCCACAGCCTGACCTCGGGGCTGGTGATGGTCGCCGCCCTCTCGATCGGCGAATTCCAGCTCTCCAACCTGGTCGCCGGCTTCCTGGACCGGACCTATCCGATCGTGCTGCTCCAGGCCTTCTACGGCGCCACCGGATTTGCCTGTGCCGCGACCGTCGTGCTGCTGGCGCTGGCGACGCTGGCGGCCGGTGCTTCCGCGCTTGCCGCCGCCGGCGGCCGGCGCGCCCGGGCGGGAGGGTGATCCCATGAGCGTGCATTTCGACGCCGTCTCCTTCCGCTATCCCTCGGGCGGTGCCGGTGTCTCCGACATCGATCTGGAGATCGGCGATGGCGAGCTGCTGGCGGTGATCGGGCCGTCGGGTTCGGGCAAGACCACCTTGCTGCGCCTGCTCTCGGGCTTCGTGGTGCCCGATCGGGGCCGGATCCTGATCGACGGTCGCGACGTCGCCCGGGTGCCGGTCAAGGACCGGGCGCTGGGCGTGGTCTTCCAGGCCTACGCGCTGTTCCCGCACATGACCGCGGCCGAGAACGTCGCCTATCCGCTGAAGCTGCGCGGGGTGGACCGTGCCAACCGCATGGCCCGCGCAAGTGAGGCGCTGGAGAAGGTCGGACTCGGCGGTTTCGCGAACCGCCAGCCGGCGTCGCTGTCGGGCGGGCAGCAGCAGCGCGTGGCCCTGGCCCGGGCGCTGGTCTTCGGGCCGCGGGCCCTGCTGCTTGACGAGCCGCTCTCGGCGCTGGATGCCGGGCTTCGGGCCGGCATGCGCGACGAGATCCTGCGCGTCCAGCGCGCGGCCGGCATCGCCACCCTGTTCGTGACCCATGACCAGGAAGAGGCGCTGTCGATGGCCGACCGGGTCGCCGTCCTGAAGGATGGCCGCCTGCTTCAGGTCGACACGCCCCGCGGGCTTTACGAGCGGCCGGTGGATGCGACCGTGGCGGGCTTCGTCGGCCACGCCAATCTCTGGCCGGGCCGGGTGGCGGCCGACGGGCTGGTCGAGACCGCGATCGGGCCGATCCGCACGGCCACGGGCGGTTTCGCCCCGGGCGATGCCGTCACCGTGATGGTCCGCCCGGAAGAGGTCTCGGCCGAGCCCGCCGCAGATGCCGCCAACCGCTTCGCCGGCCGGATCGCGGCCGATCGTTTCCTCGGCAATCTCCGCCGCCTGGACCTCGAGGTTCCGGGCGGGCTGGTGAAGGTCGAGACCCGCCGTCGCGATGCGATCGATGCGGTCGCCATCGCGCCCGAGGCCGTCCGGCTGTTGCCGGCCGGTTTCTGACCGTCACCGTCTCCCTGCACGCTGATCCCCCAGCACCCGACCACAGCACCAGTCGAACGGGACCGATCCGATGACCATGAGCCTCTGGAAAAAGACGGCCGCCGCCCTGATGATGGCGGCCGGCACCTTCGCCGCCACCACCGCCGCAACCCCGGCCCTCGCCCAGCCGCTGGATGGCGGCGAGCTTTATCAGGGCGAGCAGGCCCTCTACGACGCCGCGCGCGACGAGGGGCTGGTGGTCTCGTTCGACACCGGCCCGACCTGGGCGAACTGGGCCGCGCAGTTCAAGGCCTTCAAGGCCCGCTATCCGGGTGTGGAGATCGTCTATAACGATCTCGGCTCGGCCGCGACCGTGGTGGCACTCGACAAGTCGCGCAACCGACCGCAGGCGGACACCGCCTATTACTTCGCGGGTTCGGCCCTCGATGCCGCCGAGAAGGGCGTGGTCGCCGATTTCACGCCGGTGAATTTCGACCGTCTGCCCGAACCCTTCCGTCATCCGGCCGGCCAGTGGTTCACCATTCACACCCTGAACGTGGCCTTCCTGGTGAATACGAAGCTGGTCAAGCAGGTCCCCCAGAGCTGGGCCGATCTGCTGGGCGAGGCCTATCGCAATTCGGTGGTCTATCTGGATCCGCGCACGGCCGGTCAGGGCCAGGTGGTGACCATCGCCGCCGCCTTCGGCAATGGCGGCAGCATGGACGACGTCCAGCCGGGCATCGACTATCTGGGCCGGTTGCACAAGGCCGGCAACGTGCTGCGCACCGTGGGCACCACGCCTTACGCCCAGTTCGTGAAGGGCGAGATCCCGATCTGGATCGGCTATGAGAATGACGGTCTGAAGGCCAAATATGTCGACGGCATGGGCGACGACGTCGCGGTGGTGATCCCCGCCGAAGCCTCGGCCGCGGCACCCTATGCGATCAGCCTGGTCAAGGACGGCCCGAACCCGAATGCCGGCAAGCTCTGGCTGAACTACATCATGACCGACAAGGGCCAGACCACCTTTGCCGAGGGTTTCGTGCGCCCGTCGGTGCCGGGTGTGAAGCTGCCCGACGAGGTGCTGGCCAAGCTGCCCGAGGCGCCGCAGATCCGCCCGGTGGATGTCGCCAAGGCGCGTGATGCCAAGCCCGCCATCGATGCCGGCTGGGCCAAGGCCGTGCTCGGCCAGTAATCCGCCCACGTCCTCACGCCTGTTGCGGCACGGTGCCGGCCGATCCGGTGCCGTGCCCGCCGGCGTTTTCAACCGTCTCTCTTCTCCAGGACCAGCCCCCATGACCCTGCCGCCCCGGCTCCTGATTCTGCTGTCGCTGCCGGCGCTCGTCACGATGGCGGTGTTTTTCGTGCTGCCGCTCGCCGTGCTGGTGGGGGAAACGGGCGAGGGGGGCGGTGCCGCCTATCTCAGGCTCGTCGACGACCCGGTGTTCTGGCAGGGGCTGAAGGGCACGCTGGTCCTGGGCACGGTGGCCCCGGCGCTGTCGGTGGTGGTCGGCTTCTGCGTGGCGCTGCATCTGGCGCGGCTGCCCGAGGGCCGGCGCCAGGGGCTGCTGTTCCTGCTGTCCCTGCCGCTCACCTTCTCAGGGCTCATCGTCGCCTACGGCTTCATCCTGGTCTTCGGCCGCGCGGGCTTTTTCACCCTGCTGCTGGCCGAACTGGGCGCCGATCCGGCGGTGGTGGGGGCGATGATCTTCACGCCCGCGGGGCTCGGCTTCGCCTATTGCTATTACCTGATCCCGCGCGTGGTGCTGGTGATGCTGCCGGTGCTGGTCAATTTCGACACGCGCCAGATGGATGCGGCCGAAAGCCTGGGGGCGGGCCGCTTCGCCGCCTTCCGCGACGTGCTGCTGCCCCAGGTGACCCCGGCGCTGATCGCCGCCTTCTGCCTGACCGCGGCGGTGGCGATCGGTGCCTATGGCACGGCGCTCGCCCTGGTCGGCACCCAGGTGCAGATCCTGCCGCTGCTGCTGTTCTCGAAGATCTCGGAAACCGGCGCCGATCTGCCGGCGGCGGCCGCGGCTTCGGTGGTGCTGATGGCGGTCTGCTGTGCGGTCATGGGCCTGGCCGAAGCCCTGGGCGGGCTCCGGCGCAGGGGATGAGGGGGGAGGCGAGGTTTCCTCCCCCGGTCGGCGGAACGATCAGCGATAGGGGAAGCCGGCCTTCTCCATCAGGGCCGAATAATCCTTCAGGATCTGCACCACCTTGCCGGCGCGCGGGCTGGTCGCGGCGATCTCGTCCCAGAACTGTTCGGCATCCTTTTCGACCTGCGACCATTCCTCGCGCGGGATCGAGGTCAGCTCCATCTTCTTGCCGTTGACGCGCAGATCGGCCTCGCCGCCCCAGTACCAGACCTGGCGATAGTAATGCGACTGGTCGATCGTGGTCAGGAACAGCTGCTTCAGATGCGGCGGCACCTTCTCCCAGCTCTTGCTGTTGGCGAAATAGGACCCGCACCAGGCGCCGCAGATATTGTTGGTCAGCGCGTAATTGCAGACATCCGCCCAGCCCACCTCATAGGCCTCGGTGAAGCCGCACCAGGCGACGCCGTCCAGCTGGCCGGTCTGGATCGCCACCTCGACATCGTCCCAGGGCACGGTCACCGGGATCAGGCCGTAGCGCGACAGGAACTTGCCGGCGGTCGGCACGCCGAAGACGCGCTTGCCGCGCATATCGGCCAGCGAGCGGATCGGCTCCTTGGTGAAGACATGCAGCGGATCCCAGGCGCCGGCCGACAGCCATTCCACGCCGTCGATCTCGTCATAGGCTTCTTTCCAGATCTCGTTCAGCCCATAGCGCTGGAACAGCACCGGCAGGTCCAGGCTGAAGCGGCAGGAGAAGGGGAAATAGCCGCCGAACACCGCCACATCGGCGGGCGAGGCCATGGTCGCATCATCCGACTGCACCGCATCGATGGTGCCGTTCTGCAGGGCGCGGAACAGCTCGGCGGTCGGCACCAGCTGATCGGCGTAATAGAGCTCGATCTCCATCTCGCCATTGGCCGCCGCATTGAAGGCCTCGATCTGCGGCTTGATCACATGGGCGCCAAGGGGCGCGCCCGAATAGGTCTGCAGCCGCCAGCGGATCTTGGACTGGGCATGCACCGCCGGGGCGGCGAAGGTGGTGCTGGCCGCCAGCGCCGCGCCGCCGATGCCGGCGGTCTTCAGGAACTGTCGCCGGCTTCCCGCGACCGGATCGGCCGAGGACGTCTTCTTCTCGATGTCGCTCATGTCGTTCGTCTCCTGGAAGCGGTACGCATGTCTCCCCATGCGCCCGCCATGGCCGTGTCGGGGGTGTGGGTGAAGACTACTTTCCGTAGACGAGGTTCGGCAGCCAGAGCGCGATCCCGGGGAAGACCATCAGCAGGGCGATGGTGATCACCATCATGATCACGAAGGGGATGATCGACTTGTAGATGTCGATCAGGGTGATTTCCTTCGGTGCCATCGCCCGCATCAGGAACAGGTTGTAGCCGAAGGGCGGGGTGATATAGGCGATCTGGCAGGTGATGGTGTAGAGCACGCCGAACCAGATGACGTTGAATTCCAGCGCCTTGACCAGGGGCACATAAAGCGGCGCCACGATCACCAGCATGGCGGTGTCGTCCAGGAACATGCCCATCAGGATGAAGGAGGCCATCATCATCGCCATCACCTGCCAGCGGGTCAGTTCCCAGTTGGTGATGAACAGCGATTCGATCGCCCGCGCCGCGCCGATGCCGTCGAACACCGCGCCGAAGGCGAGGGCGGCCAGGATCAGCCACATGAACATGCACGAGATCGACAGCGTCTTCTTCGACGTCTCCTTGATCAGGCGCCAGTTCAGCCGGCCCTTCAGGGCGGCGGCGATGGTCGCCCCGGTGGCGCCGATCGCCGAGCTTTCGACCAGGCTGGTATAGCCCATCACGAACAGCCCCATCATCGTGAAGAAGATCACGAAGGGGATGAGGCCGGCGCGCAGCAGCTTCAGCTTCTGCCCGATCGGCATATTCAGCTCGTCGTCGGTGACGGTGGGGGCGAGTGCGGGGTTCAGCCGGCAGCGCACCACGACATAGGCGGTGAACATCGCCGCCATCATCAGCCCCGGCACCATGCCCGCCAGCCAGAGCTGGCCCACCGGCGCCCGGGCGATCATGCCGTAGAGCACCAGCACCACGCTCGGCGGGATCAGGATGCCGAGCGAGGATCCGCCCTGGATGACGCCGGTGATCAGCACCTTGTCATAGCCCCGGCGGAGCATTTCAGGCAGGGCGATGGTGGCACCGATAGCCAGTCCGGCTACGGAAAGCCCGTTCATAGCCGAAATGACCACCATCAGCACGATCGTGCCGATGGCGAGCCCGCCCCGCAGCCGGCCGAACCAGACGTGGAAGGCTTTGTAGAGATCCTCTGCGATGCCCGCTTCCGACAGGATGTAGCCCATGTAGATGAACAGGGGCAGCGTGAGCATCGGGAACCAGTTGAACAGCTTCAACGTGGCATTGAATGGCATCTCGACGGCGCCGTTGCCGTAGAGCAGCAGGGCGGCGCCCGCCGCCACGAAGCCGATCGCGCCGAAGACCCGCTGCCCGGTGAGCAGCATCAGGGCCATCGTCGCGAACATCAGGATCGCGATCAGTTCATAACTCATGCTACGTCCACCCGGCGGATCGTCGCGATGTGTTTGAACACCAGCGACAGTGTCTGGAGCAGCATGATCACCAGGCAGACCACAAGCAGCGCCTTGATCGGGATCATCGACGGGTTCCACATCGAGAACCGGCGCTCATTGGTCTCTATGGCATATTGCAGGCTCGACACCGAGCCGATGGTCATGACCACCAGGTAGAACATCAGGCAGGCGGAGGTGATCAGGTCCAGGATCGCCTTGCCGCGCGTGGAAAGATGCTGATAGATCAGGTCCATGCGGACGTGATCGTCATTCTTCAGCGTCATCGCGCCGCCCATGAAGAAATAGGCGAGCAGCGTGAACTGGGCGACCTCGACACACCAGTGCAGCGGGATGTCGAGCGCGTTGCGGGTGACCGCGTCCAGCAGCAGGACGCCGATCATCACGAAGACCAGAGCCATCGCCACGATGCCGACATAATCGGACAATCGGTCGACGACCCGCACATACCATCTGATTGCAGCCGGCATCGGCCAGTCCGTCCCCCGTCTCGTCAGGCGGCCTGCCCCTCCCCAGTGGCCGGCCGCCCGGTTTTGCCTAGATCAGCTCGGCTCCCGCCGCTCTCAGGGCGGCTTCATGTATCGCGCCGGGCGGCGCATCGGTGACGACCACATCCACCTCGTCCAGGCCGCAGACCCGGAACGCCGCCTTGCGGCCGAATTTGGGCCGCGCCGCCACCAGGATCAGGCTGCGCGCATTGCCGATCATGGCGCGCGCCACCTGGGCTTCGTCGAAATTGGAATCCATCGCCCCCACCTCGGCATCGATCGCCGCCACCGTCAGGATGGCGTGATCGGCCTGGAAGTCGCGAATCTGCTCGATCACCAGCGGGCCGACCGTCTGGTCGTTGTCGCCCATGAAGGTGCCGCCCAGCAGATAGACCCGGCCCGGCTGCGGCGCCGCGCCGAAGACCCGGGCGATGCGCAGCGAATTGGTGATCACCGTCAGCCCGCCGATGCCCGCCAGCGCCTCGGCACAGGCGAGGGTGGTGGAGCCGGTGTCGATGAACAGCGTGTCGCCGGGCTCGATCAGCGGCACCAGCCGGCCCGCGATCACCTGCTTCGCCTCGGCCTCTTCGGCCATGCGGTCCTTGAAGCTGCCCTCGGCATGAAGCTTGGGCCGGCGGGCGCCGCCATGGACCTTCTGAAGCACGCCGTCACTGGCGAGCCCGGCCAGATCGCGGCGGATCGTTTCCGCCGAAACCTCGAAGGCCTGGGCGAGCGCGTCGACCGACATCTCGCCCTGCTGCCAGATCATGTCCGCGATCCGCGCCTGCCGTTCCCTGCGTCGCATTCCCGTCCTCCGTTCATCAAAGTAGGACATCGGCCAATGCCCGAGTCAAGGTGCATGTGCCGGCATGAATGCCCGAACGGTCATAATTTTGTGGATAAGTTGACCATTCGGGCATTTTAGGGCAGGCTGATCGCAGGGTAGACCGCCCTGAACCGCAGGAGGAAACCCTGAACCGCAGGAGGACAGGCATGGCCCCGGCTGGTGACGCATCCCGCCACGGAAGCGGCGACGGCACCTTCGACGTCGCGATCATCGGCGCCGGGGTGATCGGCTGCGCGCTCGCCCGCCGTTTCACGCTGGAAGGCGCCCGGGTGGTGCTGATCGAAAAGGCGGCCGATGTTCTCGACGGCGCGTCGAAGGGCAACAGCGCCATCCTGCATACCGGCTTCGACGCCCCGCCCGGATCGGTAGAGGCGGCCTGCATCGCCGCGGGCTATCGGGAATATCTTGAGATCCGCGCGCGGCTGAACCTGCCGCTGCTGAAGACCGGCGCCCTGGTCGTCGCCTGGACGGATGAAGAGGCGGCGACCCTGCCCGATCTGATCGCCCAGGCCCGGGCGAACGGCGTCGACGATGTCGAGCCGCTGACCGAGGCCGAGGCCCGCCGGCTGGAGCCGGCGCTGGGGCCGGGGGTGCGCGCCGCTTTCCGGGTGCCGCGGGAATATGTGATCGACCCCTGGTCTGCCCCCCATGCCTATCTGCGCCAGGCGGTGGAGAACGGCGCCCGGCTGATGACTGCGGCCCCCGTCACCGCCGGGGTGTTCGATGGCAGCCTCTGGTGCCTGGAAACCCCGCGGGGCACCGTGCGGGCCGGGCTGGTGATCAATGCCGCAGGCCTCTGGGGCGACCGGGTGGACGATCTGCTGACCGGCACCACCGATTTCACCATCCGGCCGCGCAAGGGCCAGTTCGTGGTCTATGACAAGCCGGCGGCGGCCCTTGCCGGCCATATCCTGCTGCCGGTGCCGAACAAGGTGACCAAGGGCATCGTCGTCTGCCGCACCGCCTTCGGCAATCTTCTGGTCGGCCCGACCGCCGAGGAGCAGGAGGATCGCGAACGTGCCGGGCTGGTGCCCGAAACCCTGGAGGCGCTGATCCGCCGCGGCACCGAGATCCTGCCGGCGCTGAAGGATCACGAGGTGACCGCGATCTATGCCGGGCTCCGCCCCGCCACCGAATTCAAGGACTACCGGATCCGGGTGGAGGCGGCACGGCGCTATGTGACCGTCGGCGGCATCCGCTCCACGGGCCTGAGTTCGGCGCTCGGCACCGCCGCCCATGTCCATCGCCTGGTGGCCGGCCTGCTGGCGGGCCACCAGGCGATCGCCGATCCGGTCTGGCCGCGCATGCCGATGCTGGCCGAGCACGAGACCCGTGACTGGCAATGCCCCGGCAATGGCGGCGTGGTCTGTCATTGCGAGCGGGTGACGCGGCGCGAGATCGAGGCCGCGCTCGACGGCCCGACCGGCGCCCGCAGCCTGGCGGGGCTGAAGCGGCGCACCCGCGTGACCATGGGCCGCTGTCAGGGGTTCTACTGTTCAGCGGCCCTGGCGGCGATCACCGCCGGCCGGCTGGCGGTGCCGATGACGGCCGATCCGAGGACCGCCCCATCGGCAACTGCGGGAGGAGAGCCATGACCGCGGAGCATTGGGATGTGGTGGTGATCGGCGCGGGCCCCGCCGGGCTCGCCGCCGCGACCGAGCTGCGCCGCCAGGGTATCGCCCGGGTGCTGGTGCTGGACCGCGAGGCCGAGGCCGGCGGCATCCCCCGCCATTGCGCCCATTCGCCCTTCGGCCTGCGCGAATTCCGCCGCCTGATGACCGGTCCCGCCTATGCCCGCCGGCTGGTGCGCACCGCCGCGGCCGCCGGGGTCGAGATCCGCACCCGCGTGACCGTGGCCGCGATCCGTCCGGGTTCCGGGGCGTCCGGCCCTGAGCTCGACGTCTCCACCCCGGACGCTGGGCTGGGGGTGATCCATGCCCGGCGTGTGCTGGTGGCAACCGGCGTGCGCGAGACCAGCCGCGCCCAGCGGCTGATCGGCGGCACGAAGCCCGGCGGCGTGCTCTCGACCGGCGCGCTTCAGGGGCTGGTGCATCTGGACCATCTGAAACCCTTCAGCCGGCCGGTGGTGCTGGGCACCGAACTGGTCTCGTTCTCGGCCCTGATCACCTGCATCCAGGCGGGCATCCGGCCGGTGGCGATGATCGAGCCCGGCCAGGGCACCGTCGCCCGCTGGCCGGCCGGTCTGCTGCCACGGCTGCTGGGGGTGAAACTGTTGACCGGGACCGGGCTTCGGACCATCGAGGGGCGGGACGGGGTCACCGCCGTCACCCTGCGCGATGCCGACGGCGCCGAGCGGGTGATCGAGACCGACGGCGTCGTCGTGACCGGCGGCTTCCGGCCCGAGGCGACGCTCTTCGCCGGCAGCCATCTGGCCCGCGATCCGGCGACCGGCGGCCCGGTGATCGACGAGTTCGGCCGCTGCTCGGACCCCACCGTCTTTGCCGCCGGCAATCTGCTGCGTCCGGTGGAAACCGCGGGCTGGAGCTGGAAGGAAGGCCGCCGCACCGGCCGGGCGATCGCGCTCGACCTGGCCGGCCGGCTGCCGGCGGCCGGCGGGCTTGAGGTCCGCGTCGCGGGGGCGCCGCTCCGCTTCGCCCTGCCGCAGCTGATCGCCGGTGGCAGGCCGGGCCTGCGCGTTCACGACCATATTCAGTTCCGGGTCGACAGCCGGGTGGCGGGACGGCTGGTCCTGACCGATGATGGCCGGGAGATCTGGTCGCAGCGCCTGCGCAGCCGGCCGGAACGGCGGATCCTGGTGCCGATCGACGCCCTGCCGGCGGTGCGGTCGGGCCGCTACACCTTCGGCTGGGACGCGCGGTGATGACCATCCTTGCCATCGACCAGGGCACCACCACCACCCGCGCCGTGCTGGTCGGGCCCGATGGCGGCACCCGGATCGTGGCGAGCCTGCCCCATCGCCAGATCCACCCGGCCCCCGGCCATGTCGAGCACGACCCGGAAGAGCTGATCCGGAACCTCCGCAGTTGCCTGGATGCGGCCCGCGCGGCGGGCGCGCCGCTTGCGGTCGGCATCGACAATCAGGGGGAAAGCTGCCTCGCCTGGGATGCGGCCACCGGCGAGGCCATCTCTCCGGTGCTGGTCTGGCAGGATGACCGGACCCGCGACGTCGTTGACCGGCTGCGCGCCGACGGGGCCGGGGACATGGTGCTGGCGCGGGCCGGCCTGCCGCTCGATCCCTATTTCTCGGCCTCCAAACTCGCCTGGATCCTGCGCGAGATCCCCGCCGCACGGCGTCTGGCGGGGCAGGGGCGGCTCCGGCTCGGCACCACCGATGCCTTCTTTCGCGACCGGCTGACCGGGCGGTTCGAAACCGACGTCACCACCGCCTCGCGCACCGCGCTCATGAACCTCGACAGCTGCGACTGGGACCCTGAGCTGTGCCGGCTGTTCGGCGTGCCGATCGAGGCGCTGCCGCCGATCGGGCCCAGCACCGGCGATTTCGGCACCCTGGCCGGCACCGGCCTTCGTCTGACCGCAAGCCTGGTCGACCAGCAGGCCTCGCTCTACGGCCATGGCTGCAGGCGTGCGGGCGATGCCAAGATCACCTTCGGCACCGGCGGCTTCGCCCTGGTCGTGACCGGCCGGCGGATGGCGGCCGGACGTGACGGGCCCTTGCCCACCATCGCCTGGCAGAAGGCGGGGGAGGCGCCGGTGCATGCGCTGGAAGGCGGGGTCTATTGTGCCGCCTCGGCGGTGAACTGGGCACAGGGGCTGGGGCTGTTTGCCGGCCATGACGATATCGGGGCCTTCGACGGCGCCCCGGCCACACTCGACGGTCCGGTCTTCGTGCCGGCGCTGGCGGGGCTCGCCTGTCCGCATTGGGACCGGCGGGCGCGCGGCGCCTGGCTGGGGCTGGGGCTCGATACCGGGCCGGGCCGGATGATGCAGGCGCTGCTTGAAGGCATCGCGCTCCGCATGGCCGAAGTGGTGGCGGTGATCGGCCGCCATCAGCCGCTCACCGACCCGGTGCCGATCGATGGCGGCATGGCGGCCAATGCCTATTTCTGCCGGATGCTGGCCGATTGTCTGGAACGGCCGGTGATCGTCTCCGACGAGCCGGAGCTGACCGCGGTCGGCACTGCGGCACTGGCCGGCGAGGCGGTGGGGGGCGCGATCGCCACCCCGCGCCGCGGCCGGAGGATCGACCCCCGGCCGCTGCCGCCCGGTCTGCGCGCGCGCTTCGATGCGGCGCGCGCGGCGGTTCAGGCTTTTGCCGCCGCCGGCTGACCGCGACCGAAGACCAGCCCGATCCCGCCCAGGATCGCCGCCATGCCGCAAAGCGCGAGCGGGGCCGGCACCGTGCCGAAGACCGCGAAATCGAGCAGCACGGTCCCGGCCGGCACCAGATAGAACAGGCTGGTGACGTTGACGAGATCGCCCGCCCGGATCAGCCGGTAGAACAGCAGCTGGGCACCGACCGAGATCACCAGAGCGAGCCAGAGCAGCGGCAGTACCACGGCCGGCACGGCGTCGAACCGCACCGCTTCTGTCGGCAGGACGATCAGGCAGAGTGCGAGAGCGGCCAGATACTGCACCGGCATGGCCGTGAGCGGGTCGATGGTGGAACGCTTATGGAGCAGGGCACCTGCGGTCATCGCGGCCAGTGCTGCGAGAGCGAGGCCGGCGCCTGCCGGGGTGAGGCTGGCGGCGGCCAGGCTCTGCCAGACCACGGCGACGAGCCCCGCGAGGGCGAGTGCGAGCCCCGCAACCCGGCGCCGACTGCGCGCGCCACCGCTGACCACCAGGGTCAGCACCGGCTGCAGCCCCATGACGGTGGCGACGGCACCGGGCGTCATGCCCTGGTCCATCGCGGCCATGTAGCAGACGGCATAGGCGCCGACCAGCAGCAGGCCGGTGGCGAGCAGCCGCGGCCAGGCCCGGAGCTGCGGCCAGCGGCGCCCCTGAAGGCGCAGGATCACCGTGATGGCGAGCAGGGCCAGCGCAAAGCGCAGGCTGAGGAAGGCAAGCGGGCTCGCATGATCGAGCCCGAGCCGGATGAAGATGGCGCCGCTGCTCCACAGGCAGACGAACGCCGCCGTCGGGCCGAAACGGCCCGCGGCACGAAGGAAACCGGTCATCGGATCTGGAAAAACCGTCTTTGCCGGATGTCACGACGACCCTGCCGGCCCGGCTGCATCAGCCGTCAGCCGGGACCGATCGAACCGTATGGTTCAGGATCCGAGGGGCGGGGTCGTGAAAAGGCGGCCGCCGGTCAGGCGGCGGCGCGGCCGGCGGGCGGCGGCGGGGTGCCGGCCCGGGCAATGGCCGGCGGGGGGACGACGCAGGACATCATGTGCGGCACGATGGCGGTCATGATCGGTCGCCCCCTCGGACGGTTGAAGGATCGGCAGAGTATGGCGGGTCCGGGGATGTGTATCAACCCCGCTGCGCCGCCTCCCAGGTGTTGACGATCCGGGTCATGCTGCGCAGCACCGGCTTTTCGATCAGCTTGCCGTCGACCACCAGCAGCCCGCTATCGGCGGCGGCGAAGGCATCCAGCACCTTGCGGGCATGGGCGACGGTGGCGTCGTCGGGGGTGAAGACCCGGTTGATATGCGGGATCTGCTTCGGGTGGATGGTGCCCTTGCCCGAGAAGCCGAGGTCGGCCGCGGCCTCGGCCTCGCGGATCATGCCGGCCTCGTCTTCCAGGTCGAGCCAGGGCACGTCGATCACGTCGACGCCAGCCGTGGCCGCCGCGTGGACGACGCGCGAGCGGGCATAGAGCAGGGCGTTCCAGACATTGCGGCAGCGCAGATCGGCGGCCATGTCGACGCCGCCGAAAAACAGCGCCTCGATCCGCTCGCTGGAGGTCGCGATCTCGACCGCGGCTTCCAGGCCCTCATTGGTCTCGATGATCACATGCAGCCGGGTGGGGCGCTGGTAGTCGTCCAGCAGGTCGGCGAGGTTGCGGACCTCTTCCGGCCCCTTCACCTTGGGCAGCATCACGGCCGGCGCCGGGTGTTCCGCCTCGATCAGCGCCTTGACGTCGGCCATGCCTTCGGGCGTGCGCAGGCAGTTGATGCGGATCATCCGCTCCACCCGCGGGTCGCCTTCGGTCACCGGCACATAGGCGAAGGCCCTGTCGCGCGCCTCGGGCTTGTCCTTCGGCGCCACCGCATCCTCAAGATCGACGCAGACGATATCGGTGCCCGAGGCCAGCGCCTTGGGGAACATGTCCGGCCGGGTGCCGGGGGTGAAGATGAAGCTGCGGCGCGACTGGATGCGGGCGGGGGATTGGATAGGGGCGGGGGACATGGCGGCTCCTGACGGGATGGTCGGGCGATCATAGGCGTGGCCGCAGACCATCGCAAACCGGCGGTCCGTGACGTGAACCCCGTGCGCGCGCCCCGTCCCCCGTCACCAGACCGGCGGGGTGGTGATCCACAGAATCCGGGTGCGGCCATTGGCGAGGTTGCGGAATTTGTGCGGCGAGGCGCTTTCGAAATGGAAGGCGTCGCCCTCGCCCAGGCGGTAGACCGCGCCGTCGACATACAGCTCCAGCCGGCCTTCCAGCACCACGCCGCATTCCTCGCCTTCATGGTTGTAGGCGTCCTCGCCCGATCCGCCATCGGGATCGAGCGTCAGCTCCATCACCTGCAGCATGCCCTGGTCGTGGACGGTCAGGAATTCCTTCACCATGCCCTTGGCGCCGAAATCGACCCGGCGGCGCTGGCCGGCGCGGACGATGCGCCGGGCCTCGTTGTTCGGATCGCTTTCGCCGCCACCCAGCAGTTCCAGCACCGGCACGTCCAGAATGGCGCAGATCGCCCTGAGCGCGCGAACCGAGGGCGAGGAGATCCCGCGCTCGATCTGGCTGAGAAAGCCCACCGACACATTCGCGGCATCGGCCACCTGTTTCAGCGACAGCCCCCGCGCCTGACGTGCCCGCCGCACGGCGAGGCCGAGGCTGAGATCGTCCTCTTCGGTCAGTGGCTCGACGACGGGCGTCTCTGGGATGGAGGCCGGAGGCGACTCAGGGGGTGTCATCGGTGGTGGATACCTTCAGGTTCACTCTGTTGAAAGGAGGGCCATATTTTTTCACGAATTTCCAGCCCGACCATGCGTTCCGCAACGCCCCGACCGCCGGTAGCCACCGCGGCAGGCGAACGGAATCGCCTGTCGTGCAGGCCTTTTCACGAAAATGAAATCGGCTGACCAATTTCATTGCGCCTCTCGATAATTTCACTACCATGAAAATCAGTCAACGCCGAAGCCGATCCGCATCGCAGGGCGGGGGTCTGCGCCACCAGCACGGGACTGCCGGTGGTGTGCGTGGTTGCCGGGGGGAGCCCGGCGCCGCGGTGCCCTGCGATGGTCGGCAGGACAACGAACAGGGGACATTTCATGAGGCTGAAGACGCTTGCCGCCGCAATCACGGCACTGGCCATCGGTGCGGTGGCGCCGGCTTTCGCGGCGGAGACGGTGAAGGTGGGCGTGACCACCACGGGCGTGCCCTTCACCTTCGTCGACACGTCGAGCCAGAAGCCGACCGGCGCGATGGTCGATCTGGCCCAGGCGATCGGGGCCGAGGCGGGGCTTGCCACCGAATTCGAGGTGGTCGCCTTCTCGGCGCTGATCCCGTCGCTGACCACGGGCAAGATCGACCTGATCTCGGCCGGCATGCTCGCCACCGACAAGCGGCGCGAGGTCGTGGATTTCTCGGCCCCGGTCTACACCTATGGCGAGACGATGTTCGTGCCGGCGGACGAGCCGGCGAACTACACGCTCGACGATCTGAAGGGCGCCACCATCGGCGCCCAGGTCGGCACCACCTTCGCCGACGCGCTCAACGCCCGCGGCACCTTCGGCGAGGTGAAGCTCTATGACAGCATCGCCGACATCATGCGCGATGTGAAACTCGGCCGGATCAAGGCCGGCTTCGGCGACAAGCCGATCGTGGCCTATCAGATCGCGCAGAACCCCAAGATCGGCCTGCGCCTGGTCGATGGCTATCAGCCGCTGAAGGCCGGCGACGTTGCGCTGGCGGTCTCGAAGGAGAACCCGGCCCTGCTGGAGAAGGTCAACGCCGCGATCGCGAAGCTCAAGGAGAGCGGTGAGCTTGCGAAGATCTTCGCAAAATACGGGCTGTAAGCGCCAGGCGTTGCGAAGATCTTCGCAAACGCGATCCGGACGGGCGTCGGGCGGTGCGGCAGGGCGGCTCTCCGCCTGACCTTCCTCCCGCTCCGGCACGCCACTCCCCACCACCCAGGGATCTTCGATGAGCGACTTCCTCAGCCGATCCGCCGACTACATGCCGCTGCTGTTCGAAGGCATGTGGCGGACCGTGGCGGTGACCCTGCTGGCGCTGTGCCTCGCCACCCTGCTGGGCCTGGTCTGGGCGCTGCTGCGCACCTCGGGCGTCCGGGCCCTGGCGGTGCCGACCCGGATCCTGGTCGAGTTCGTGCGCGGCATCCCGATCCTGGTCATCCTGTTCTACATCTATTTCGTGATGCCCGAGATCGGCCTGGATCTCACCGCCTTTCAGGCCGGGGTGATCGGTCTGGCGCTCACCTATTCCTGCTATATCGGCGAGACCTTCCGCGCCGGTATCGAGGCGGTGGACAAGGGCCAGATCGAGGCTGCGAAATCGATCGGCATGCGCCGGCCGCTGATGATGCGCCGGGTGGTGCTGCCCCAGGCCTTCCGGATCGTGGTGCCGCCCTATGCCAACAATCTGGTCATGCTGCTGAAGGACAGCTCGCAGGTCTCGGTCATCTCGGTGGCGGAGTTGACCATGCAGGGCAAGATGCTGGCCTCGTCGACCTTCGACAACATGACGGTCTTCACCCTGGTGGCGCTGCTCTATCTGTGCCTGACCATTCCGCTGAACATGGTCATGCGCCGGGTCGAACTTCGGATGGGGAAGGCGCGATGATCCGCTTCGAGGACGTGCATAAATCCTATGGCAGCCACGAGGTGCTGAAGGGCATCGATGCCGAGGTCGCCAAGGGCCAGGTGGTCTGCCTGATCGGCCCGTCCGGCTCCGGCAAATCGACCCTCTTGCGCTGCGTGAACGGGCTCGAGACCTATCAGCGTGGCCGGATCACCATCGACGGCGCCCTGGTCGATGCCGAGGGGCCCGCCATTCACGGGCTGCGCACCCGGGTGTCGATGGTCTTCCAGCGCTTCAACCTGTTTCCCCATCGCACGGCGCTGGAAAATGTGATGGAAGGCCCGATCCACGTGCTGCGGGAGCCTGCAACCGAGGTCCGCGCCCGGGCCGAGGCGCTGCTGGCGCGGGTGGGGCTGGCCGACAAGTTCCACGCCTATCCGGGCGCGCTGTCGGGCGGGCAGCAGCAGCGTGTGGCCATTGCCCGCTCGCTGGCCATGCGGCCCGACGCGATCCTGTTCGACGAGCCGACCTCGGCACTCGACCCCGAAATGGTGGGCGAGGTGCTGCAGGTGATGCGCTCTCTGGCCGACGAGGACATGACCATGCTGGTCGTGACCCACGAGATCCAGTTCGCCCGCGAGGTCGCCGATGCGGTGCTGTTCCTGGATGGAGGCCGCATCGTCGAACAGGGCCCGGCGGCCGAGGTGCTGCGCAATCCGCGCCACGAACGCACGCAGGACTTCCTCCGCCGCGTAACCCATCCTGTTTGAGAGTCTGTATGGCCCTCGCCGGGCGGGTGCTACCGCACCCTTGGCCGCCGCCGCAATGGCGGCCTGGCGCTGCGCGCTGGGAGTCTGTTTGGCCCTCGCCGGGCGGGTGCTACCGCACCCTTGGCCGCCGCCGCAATGGCGGCTTGGTCCCGCACCGGGGTGCGGGACGGGATTGTTGTCTGAGCATCGGGGGCATCCATGCCATCCTTCTCTCCTGCCGCTTCCGTCTGGGCTGCAACTGCGGCGCCGGGGCCTGATCTGCCTGCCTTTACCGGCGAGCGGCGGGCCGATGTCGCGATCGTAGGTGCCGGGTTCACCGGGCTGGTCGCGGCGTTGACCCTTGCCCGGGGCGGGGCCTCGGTGATCGTGGTCGACATGGTCGAGCCGGGCTTCGGGGCCAGCGGCCGCAATGGCGGCCAGGTGATCCCCGGGCTCAAGGACGATCCCGATACGCTCGACCGGGTGTTCGGCGAGGCGACCACCGCCTTTGCCGGCGGCACCGCCGATCTGGTGTTTTCGCTGATAGACGAGCTTGGTATCGACTGCGACCCGGTGCGCGGCGGCTGGATCCAGGCCAGCGTGAAACATCTGCACCTGCCGCGGCTGGAAAGCCGGATGGCGCAGTGGCGGGCGCGCGGGGCCGCCGTCGAGATGCTCGATGCCGCGGGCATGGCGGCTGCGACCGGCGGGCGGGGTTTCGTCGGCGGCTGGATCGATCGCCGCGGCGGCAGCGTGCATCCGCTCGCCTATGCCCGTGGGCTGGCCCGGGCGGCGCTAGAGGCCGGGGCGGAGATTTTCCGCGACGCCGAGGCGGTGTCGATCACCAGAGGCACCGGCGGCTGGGTGCTGGGTTTCGCCAATGGCGGCCGGCTGACCGCGGATCAGGTGGTGATCGCAACCAATGGCTATACCGGCCGGCTCTGGCCCGGGCTGAAGGCGACGGTGATCCCCGCCAACAGCATCCAGGTGGCGACGGCGCCGCTGCCCGAGGATCTGCGGGCCCGCATCCTGCCGGGCCGGCCGGTGGTCTCCGACAGCCGGCGGATCGCGAATTATTTCCGCATCGGCCCGGAAGGCCGGCTGATGATGGGCGGCCGCGGCGCCTTCCGCGAGCCGCGGGATGCCGCCGACTACCGCCGGATCGAAGCGGCGCTCGCCGCTTTCTATCCCGAAGCCGCGCGCCTGCCCGTGGATTTTCGCTGGGCCGGACGGGTGGCGATGACCCGTGATCACCTGCCGCATATCCACCAGCCGGCGGCGGGTGTGACCATGGCGCTCGGCTATAACGGCCGGGGCGTGGCGCTGGCGAGCGCCATGGGCCGGGCGATCGGCGCCCATCTGCTGGATGGTGCCAACCCGCTGCCGCTGGCGCTCTCGGCCATCAGGCCGATGCCGGTGCACGGCCTGCACCCGCTTTATGCCACCGCGATGATCGAGGCATACCGGGTGCGGGACATGCTGGAGCGCTGATCAGCCGCGCAGCTCGCGGGTCGAGCCGCCGAAGCGCAGCAGGTTGCCATGGGGATCGTGGATGTGGAATTCGGTCATCCCCCAGGGCTTGTCCTCGATGGCGGACAGGCCCGGCACGCCGCGGGCGCTGAATTCGGCATGCAGGTCCAGGATCTCGCCGCCGCGGATATAGCAGGAAGTGTTTTCCGGATAGCGGCGGTCGTCGGCCAGCCAGAAATGGATTTCCATCCGGTTGCGGCGGATGAGCAGATAGTCGCCATGGCGTTCCGCGGCAAAGCCCAGCTGGTCCTGGTAGAAGGCCTGGCTTTCGGCGATGTCGAGCGAGGCCAGGACGGGGATGCAGATCGCGGCGTCGGTCATCTTGCCTCCGCGGATGAGTGGGGGGGACAGGATAGCCGGGTGCGGTCAGGCCGCGAAGGCCCGGATCCTGCCGGCAGCCGATCGGGTGACCTCCATCTCGATGCCATAGATCGCCCGCAGCTGCGCCGGGGTCATGATCCGCGCCGGCGTGTCGTCGGCGATCACCCGGCCGGACCGGAGTGCGACGATCCGGTCGGCATGGTCGGCGGCCATGTTGATGTCGTGCAGCACCAGCACCGCCGCGAAGCCACGCGTGCGGGCCAGATCGCGGATCAGCCCCAGCACCTCCGCCTGATGGGCGATGTCGAGCGCCGAGGTCGGCTCGTCGAGCAGCCAGCAGCTTGCATCCTGGGCGATCATCATTGCCATCCAGACCCGCTGACGCTCACCCCCCGACAGCGTGTCGACCTGGCGATCGACGAAGCCCCCGATGCCGGTGAGCGCGATCGCCTCGTCCACCGCCCGGCGATCGGCGGCGGAGAAGCGGCCGAGGGCACCGTGCCAGGGGAAGCGGCCGAGGGCGACCAGTTCGTGCACCAGCATGCCCGGTGCGGCCGGGGTCGCCTGCGGCAACAGGGCGAGATGTCGGGCGAGGTCGCGGGCCGGCCAGCGGCCGATCGGCCGGCCCGCGAACTGCACCTGCCCGGTGGTCGGTGCCGTCTGGCCCGACAGGATGTCGAGCAGGGTGGATTTGCCGGATCCGTTATGGCCGATCAGCGCGGTCAGCCCCTCGCATGCCAGATCGAGGGTGATATCGGCCAGGATCGGCCGGCCGCCGACGGTGAGGCCGACCCCGTCCAGGGTGAAGCCGCTGGTCCCGGCTGCCATCAACCATCCCTCCGGGGCGTGGTGAGGTCGACCATTTCGGTCACCCGGCCGTCCTTCATGCGGATGATCCGGTCGGCGGTGTCGAAATAGCGGTCGTCATGGGAGATCACGATCAGGGTCCGGCCCTCGGCCTTCAGCGCCGGCAGCAGTTCGGTATGGAAGACATGGCGGAAGCCCGGATCCTGATCGGCGGTCCATTCGTCGAACACCACCACCGGGCGGCGGTCGACCCAGGCATGGATCAGCGCCAGCCGCTTGCGCTGGCCGGTGGAGAGATCGGTGGTCGAGAACCGGCCATTCGCGACATCGACTTTGGTCCCGAGGCGCAGGCGGTCGAGATGGGCGTGGAGCTCGTCATCGCCGATCCCGGCGCCGGGCATCACCTCGTCGAAGAGGTGATAATCGGTGAGGATGGCCGAGAACATCTGCCGATAGGCATCGCGTGTCACATCGTCCACCGCCTGGCCGCCGACGATGATCCGGCCGGCATCCGGGCGATAGAGACCGAGCAGCAGCTTGATCAGCGTAGTCTTGCCCGATCCGTTATCGCCCACGATCATGGTGATCCGGCCGGGTGCGAAGCCGAGATCGAGCGGTCCCAGCCGGAAACCGGGACCGTCTTCTGTGGCGGGGAAGGCGAAAGCGAGACCGTCGAGGCGGATTTCGGCCGGTTCCGCCGGCATCGCCGCCGATGCGGCGGCGGCGGGTTCTGCGGTCGCGAAGCGGCCCGACAGCTCGTCGATCCGGCGGAGCGCGATCTGCATCCGGGTGATCGCCGGCATCGAGGTCATGATCTGCTCCACCGGCCCGCGCAGGAACAGAAGCAGGATCAGGAAGCCCGAATAGACGGCGGGATCTTCGGGGCTGAAGGCGGCCCAGGCGAGCAGCACGCCGATCACCGCGAAGACCAGGGCCGAGCCCAGCGCATTGGCGATGACGAAAATCGCGATCGCCCGGCCGTTGATCCGGCGGATATCGGCGATGGTCGCCAGGATGTCGCCATGGATCTTCTCGCGCCGGGGCTTGTAGATCTTCAGCTCTTTGGCGCCGCCGGTGATGGTGGCATAGGCGGCATGCAGCCGGTCCTCGCCCTCGCGCGCCTCGTCGAAACCGCGCACCGCCCGGCGGCGGGCGCGGTACTGCAGCCAGCCGCCGGCGGCCAGCACCAGGATCACCGCGGCGGAGAGCGCGGGCGACAGCCAGATCAGATAGGCGAAGGCGCCGATCACGGTGATCGCCGAAATCGCGAGCGGGGCCGCGACGAAGGCGACATCGCTGATCATGTCGACATCGTGGTTCAGCACCGGCAGGATCCGGTTGCGGCCCCAGCCTTCCAGCGCCGGCACCGGGGCGTCGATGATCCGTCGGGCAAGCCGGGCGCGCAGATCCGCCACCACCGCCTGACCGGCGGCGTTGGTTGCGAGATCGGATGCGGCACGGGCCGCGAAGGTGACGGCGGCGATGGCCAGGAAGCCGGCGACGAAGCCCGCGGGCAGCGCGAAATCCCGCGCGATGGCGTCGTTCACCCGGTGAAGCAGCAGGATGGTCCCCGCCGCGGACAGGCCGCCGGCCAGGATGGCGAGGGCCAGGCGGCGCCAGTGGCTGGCGACGAGGCTGGCGAACAGGCTTGCGGAGGTCATGAGCGGGGCGTCCCGGCTTCGGATCGGCGCCAATAGGGCACGCAGAGCTGACGGGCCCGCGGCAGGGCGGCGAGCCCGGGTTTGAGGGTCTGGAGCTGATCGAATTCGCCGGCGATCCAGACGAAATCATCGGCGCCGCCGAAACCGGGCAGCAGGGGCCCGAGGGCCGCGGCCAGCGGATGGCGGCCGGCATCGCGGCGGAAGATCCAGCTGACGGCCAGCCCCGGCGGATGATCGAAGGGCAGCACGTCCCGGGGGCCATCCACCTCGATCAGGGCGATGCCGGCGACATCGGGCCCGAGCCCTTCGGCGATGCGGGCGATGGCGGGCAGGGCGGTTTCGTCCCCCGCCAGCAGCAGGCGGCGGGCGGACGGCACGCCGTGGCCGCAGGGGCCCGACATGCCGCAGATGGCACCGGGCACCGCCCGGCGGGCGAAATCCGCGCCCGGGCCGGCGGCGTCGTGCAGCACGACATCGACCTCCAGCCAGCCGGCTGCCGCGTCGATCCGGCGGATGGTGTAGTAGCGCATGGCGCCGGCCATGCCGCGGGCCACCCCCAGCGGCCGGCCGTCGGGGCCGAGCGTCGGGCGCGGCGGTGCGGCACCGGCTTCGGCCGGAAGCCAGAGCCGGACATGGAGATCGTCATCCGTCGCGAAGCGGGCGAGATCCGGCCCTTCCAGCCGGAGGCGGCGCAGATGCGGCCCGGGATCGGCGATCGCGGTCACCCGGAGCAGACGGTAACCGTCATCGGGGGTATCGGTCATGCGCGGCGTCCGATCAGCAGCAGCAGCACCGGCCCGCCGATCAGGGCGGCGAGCAGGCCTGCGGGGATCTGGTAGGGGAAGATGACCACCCGCCCGGCCCAGTCGGCGGCAAGCAGGGTGAGCCCGCCGAAGAGTGCGGCGCCGACCAGCTGTTCCGCCGGCCGGACCAGCCCGGCCAGACGGGCGAAATGCGGCCCCATGATGCCGACGAAGGCGAGCGGGCCGACCAGGATGGTGGCACTGGCGGAGAGCAGGGCGACCAGAAGCAGCAGCCCGGCATTCACCCGGGCGACGGACATGCCGAGCGTGCGGGCGAACCGGCCGCCCAGCGGCAGCAGGTGCAGCCAGCGCAGCATCAGGGGGGTGAGGGCCAGCGCCGCGAGGCCGAGGCCCAGCGCCAGCACGGCTTCGGTCAGCGAGGTGGCATAGGTCGAGCCCGACAGCCAGGCGAGCAGCTGGCCGAGACGCGGATCCTGAAAGGTCTTGAGCACGGCGACGACCAGCCCGGTGATCGAGCCCATGGCAATGCCGGCCAGCAGCAGGCGCAGCCCCGAAAAGGCCTGACGTCGGGTGAGTGCCAGGATCGTCCCCAGCATCAGGACGGCGCCCGCGGCCCCGCCGGCGATCTGCAAAGGCCGGGTGGGGCTTGCCGCCAGGAACATCACCGCGATGATGCCGAGCATGGCGCCCGAGGAGATGCCGAGCACTTCCGGGGCGGCGAGCGGGTTGCCGGTCATGCGCTGCAGGATGGTGCCGGCAATGGCCAGTGACAGCCCGCCGGCGAAGGCGGCGAGCGCCCGCGGCAGGCGGTAGGCGATGATCTCGCCGACATGGCCGGCGACCGGCCCTGTCGTATCGCCGGTGATCAGCAGTGCGCCGGCAAAGACGATCAGGCTGAGGCCGGCGATCAGGGCGACCAGACGCCAGGGGTGGGCGGCCCGGTGGACGGGCGCATGCCGGCGCAGCACCGGCGGCTCGGCCGCCGCCAGCCGGGGCAGCAGGATCAGCAGCAGCGGCGCGCCCAGGATCGCGGTCATGGCGCCGGTCGGGAAGGCGCGATAGGTGGTGGGCAGCAGCAGCACCAGCTGATCGGTGATCAGCAGCAGCAGGGCGCCGATCACCGGGGCCGCCACCAGCTGGGCGACCGGGCGCCGCGCCCCGGCCAGCCGGGCGATCGCCGGGGCGGCGAGCCCGATGAAGCTGATGATGCCGACCGCGGCCACGATCACCGCGGTCAGCGCGACGGCAGCCCCCATCGCCGCCAGCCGGAACCAGGCGACATTCAAGCCCAACCCGCGCGCGGCACGATCATCCAGCCCAAGCAGGGTGATCGGCCGGATCAGCAGCAGGGTGAGCAGGGCCAGCGGCAGCGTCTGGCCGACCAGGCTTCGTGTCGTCTGCCAGTCGCCCTGATCCAGATAGCCGGCGCCCCAGAGGAACAGCCCGATCAGCAGATCGTGGTTGAACAGCGTGACCACGGCTGCGGCCATGCCGCAGAACAGGCTGACGATCAGCCCGGCAAGCGTGACCGAAACGGGGGAAAGCCCGCGTGCGGCGGACAGCACCAGCACCAGGCAGAAGGCGAGGGCGGCGCCGAGCAGGGCCACGCCCTCGCGCCCGATCGCAAAGGCCCAGGGCGCCTGAAGCGTGGCGAGGGTGAGCGCCAGCTGCGCCCCGGCGGAAATGCCGAGGGTGGCGGGTTCCGCCAGCGGGTTGCGCAACACGTATTGCAGCATCGCCCCCGCCAGCGCCAGTCCGGCGCCTGAGAGCAGCGCCACGCTGACCCGCGGCAGAAAGGCGTAATGGGCCAGAACCTGCATCGTGTCGGCAGGGTCGGGGGCGAGCAGCGCATCGGGCCAGAGGGCGGGCGGCACCAGGGCGGCAAGATTGGTTCTGACCAGCAGCAGCGCCGCGACCGCAAAGCCGGCGATGGCGAGTGGAAGCAGGATCGGCGGCCGGCGGAAGGGGGCGGTCATGCGGCATGCTCCGCCTGCAGGGCATCGGTCAGCAGATGCAGGAAGCGCAGCGCCGCCGGGATGCCGCCATAGAACAGCACCTCGGGCAGCAGGGTGACGCGGCCGGCCCGGATGGCGGGCAGGCTGGACAGCACCGGCTGGCGCATGGCCAGTGCCGCGCGCACCAGCGGCACATGGCCGATATTGATCAGCCGCGCCTCGGGCCGGGCGGTCAGCTGGTCGAGCGTGACGGTCAGATGGCCGAAGGCCGATCCCGTGCCCGTCCAGGCATTGGCGATGCCCAGCCGGTCCAGCACCGCCTGGAACAGGCCGTCGGCCGTGAAGACCAGGCAGCGGCGGCCATCGATCAGGCTGATCACATAGGCCGGCCGCCGATCGATAGCCGGCAGGCGGGCTGCGCCATCGAAGGCGGCTTGCGCCCGGGCCAGATAGTCGTTCACCTGCCGCTCCAGCCCGACCGTGCGCCCCAGACCGTCGAGCGCCGCCATGCCGGTCGCGATCTGGTCGCGGCCGTCGAAGGCATGGGGCTGAAAGCGGTGGACCGGCGCGATCCGGTTGAGCCGGGCCTCCAGCGGTGCCAGTTCGCCATCGGTCAGGATGGCATCCGGCCTGAGCCGCGCGATGCGTTCCAGATTGGGCTCGGCACGCAGGCCAAGCTCCTGCACCCCGGGCGCCAGCGCCGGTTCGACCACGATCTGGGCGTAGCGCGGCAGTTCCGGGGCGGCGACCGGCATCACGCCCAGCGCCGCCAGGCTGGCGGCACTCACCCAGTCGAGCGCCACGATGCGCGGCACCCCGGCCCCGGCAAAAGCCGGAACCGGGGCGGTAAGCGCGGTGGCGACGAGGCCGCCCAGCACGGTGCGGCGGCTTGGCGTGCGGGCCGTCATGCTCACCACCGGTAGGTGAGATTGCCCTTGATCGTCCGCCGCTTACCGGCGAGCACCGAGTTCGAATAGAAGCCGGGGGTGTAATATTCCTCGTCGGTCAGGTTGGTGCCGCTCACCCCCAGCGACAGGCCGGCAAGACCGGGATGGACCTGCGACAGGTCATAGCTCGCCGAGGCATCGAACAGTGTGTAGCCGTCGATGTTGGCCTGAGTGCCCGTCCCCGTGTCCATTGCAGTCAGGGAACTGCCGACATAGCGCAGCCCCGCGCCGATGCGCAGCCCGGCGAGTGTGGCGGTCTGGAAGTCGTGGTTCACCCAGAGACCAGCGGTGTGATAGGGCACCGCCTGGGTGCGGGTGCCGACCTTGCTGATGCCCGATGCGTTCGGATTGTCCTTGGTGACTTCGGAATCGGTATAGGCATAGCTGGCGACCAGGCTCCAGCCATCGCCAAGGTCACCCTTGGCTTCAAGTTCAAGGCCGCGGGAGCGGACTTCGCCTTCCTGGGTCGACAGGGTCGGCCGCTGCGCGTCAGGCGTGACGACATTCTGCTGGGTCAGCTGGAACACCGATGCGCTGAACATCAGCCCGGTGCCGGGCGGCTGGTAGCGCAGGCCTGCCTCGTACTGTTCACCCGTGGTCGGATCGAAGGGCCGGCCGTCGGAATAGGAACCGGAGACAGGTTCGAACGACGTGGAATAGGACAGATAGGGGGCGAAGCCGTTATCGAACAGATAGCCAAGCCCGACGCGGCCGGAGAACGCGTTCTGCCGCCGCTTGGTGACCGTGTCGTCGTACCCGTAGGCAGCATAGAGCGTATTCGAATAGTAATCGTACTCTGAGATGTCGGCCCAGTCCTGGCGGCCGCTCAGCGTGACGATCCACTTGTCCCAGCGGATCTGATCCTGCGCATAGACACCGATCTGGCTGATCAGTGATTTATCATCAGACCACGGCAGGCCATAGACGGGGTCGAAATCATAGTTGGGGTTCAGGATGTCGATATGGGCGTTGTTGGTCGAATTCGTCCGGGTCTCGCGGATGCGTGAATAGCCGTAGTTCACGCCGAAGGTCAGATCATGGGCAAGCGGGCCGGTTTCGACGACGCCGTTGACATTGGCGTCGGCAACCAGAGTGTCCGAGGTCCGCGGCCGATTCTGCACACCGACATTCACATAGTGGCCGTCGACCACCGCGATCGGCCACTCCCAATTGAAGGCGCTGACATAGTCAAGCTCCGCATGGGTGTAGCGAAGGTTGTTGCGGAAAGTCCAGGTGTCGTCGATCTCCTGCTCGAAGACATAGCCGATCGTGCTCGATTCGACGTTCCAGTCCGTGAGCCCTGGAATGCCCATATAGAAGTCGCTCGGGATCTTGATGCCGTTCGAATAGACGCTGTCGTCGAGCGGCAGGCTCTGTTCCGATCCGCCCTGGGTCCAGTTCTGGTATTGGGCGAGCAAAGTGAGCCGGGTACCTTCGCGGCTGTCGAGGGTGAGGGCGGGGGCGATATAGACCGAATCATCCTTGGAGTGATCGATCTGGGTGTCGGCATCGCGCTTGAGCGCAGTCAGCCGGTAGAGGATATGGCGATCCTCGTCCAGCGGTCCGCCCAGATCGATCGCGACCTGCTTGCGGTCGAAGCTGCCGTATTCGAGCCGGATTTCGCCGAAGGGATCCTCGGTCGGCCGCTTGGTGGTCATCGAGACCAGGCCGCCGGGGGCGGCATCGCCATAGAGCACCGACGAGGGGCCGCGCAGCACGGCGACGCTTTCCAGCCCATAGGGCTCGACGAAGGAGTCATAGGGGTTGTAACCGTTGCGCAGCCCGTCGCGATAGAAGTCGCGCTGGCTCTGGGCCCGGAAGCCGCGCAGATACATGAGCGGCATGCCCTGGCCGCCCGGATAGTCGATCGCGCGGATGCCGGGGGCATAGGCGATGGCATCGTTCAGGTCGGTGACGCCGCGATCGTCCATCTCCTGGCGGGTCACGATGCTGAGCGATTGCGGCACCTCGATCACCGGCGTGTCGGTCTTGGTTGCAACCGAGCCGTTGCGGGCGACATAGCCGGTGGTGGCGGTCGCCGGATCATTGCGGCCACCCCGCCGCCCCGCCTCCACCATCAGCGGGTCGAGCACCGTTTCGCCGGCAGCGGCGCCGGTCCCGGCGAAGAGGGCGGCGGAGCCGGGGGCGCTGATCCGCACCGAAATTCCGCTGCCCGAAACCAGGCGGCGCAGGGCCTCTTCGGCCGTCATGCGGCCCGAGACCGCGGCCGAGGTCTTGCCGGCCACCAGGGCCGAGGAATAGCTGATCTGCCAGCCTGAGGCGCCGATGAAGGCGTCGATCGCGGCGGCGAGGGGTTGGGCGGGGATCGCGAACGCCCGGGTCTCGGCCGCCGCGGCGGGTGCCGTCTGCTGCGCGCCGGCGCCAGCCGGCACCAGCACCGCACAGCCGAGCATGCTGGTGGTCAGCAGCAGCCGGGTAAGACCGGCGACCCCGCGCCGTCGTGATGCCACAGGCGATGCCGCCATCCGGAGTGCCATGCCCAACCCTTTCTTCGTCGCTGGTCAGCGGCCCGGCGTTTCGTGTTGCGGGCCTTCTGACCGGTTGGACGCGGCAGGGATCGGGATCCGGCAAAAAAAGTGGCGTTTTCACTCCAGGACGAGAATCCCGCCGGGCAATGTGCGCAGCGAGAGACCGGCGGCATCGGCCAGCCGTTCATCATGTCCCAGACCCAGTCGCCGATCGGGGAGTCCGTCAGGACCTCGTTCGTCGTCTACGACTCCCTCGGGACCCCCCTCACCGTCGATCTCTCCCTGGTCCTCCAGGACACCAACCCCAGCGGTGGCACC
>MDTG01255364.1_pt1 | contig 54599 bp, 54 predicted proteins | sample 811421 | NCBI WGS metagenome assembly MDTG01 (sample SAMN05326645, study PRJNA326480) | marine metagenome | isolation source: seawater | place: Pacific Ocean: South East | collected 2011
CCTGAAAAATCAAGGGTTGCGCTCATCCGGAAGCTGGCCTAACATGCGCAGCCTTCGTTGAGTGATCAACGAAATCAAGCAATTCCCCGGTAGCTCAGTTGGTAGAGCGGGTGACTGTTAATCACTAGGTCGGCGGTTCGAGCCCGTCCCGGGGAGCCAGTTTTGTCATTGCTCCAAAAATGACCTGAAATCAGGGGCTTACATGGCCCCTTTTTTCGTTGTGCACACACACTATGCACACTTGGCTAAAGCCAGTCGCTGAGCCATTCAGCCCCCTCTTTGGCTGCCTTCCAGACCCCTCGAAGGACAAACAAGGCTCTCATTAGATTCAGGTACTTCGTGCTTTTCATTGTGCGTACCCATAGTTTCGATTGAGTGCGTAGCTTGACGAGCGTCGCGTGCCATTTGCAGGCAAAAGTGGCACGGCTTTGGCTTCTCCGTTTCTGACCCATCGTCGTTTGGCGTTTCATGCAGCCATGGCCCTGATTGAAGACACACAATGATGGTGTGTGCTGGGTAGGCTCGTCCGCCACGGTCTGGCGCTTTATCGCGCGGTCGCTAGAGCGACGCCTTGTCGCTAGCCATCTGCCTTCTAAATATCGCTCCCCCTTCCTCATGTTTCTTACCAACGCGTGAGTTGCGGCTCTCACAATGCGCACCGGGCTGTCTCAAACACAGGCACAGATGAGACTGTTTCGACGGCGTTGTTGTCGGCATGCCCAAGATGCGGTGCGGGTCATTTGCGCCTAGCGTTTTGATTCCGTCATCGTTCGCCCCGTTACCACCAAGGGGGAAATGATGAGTAGAACGACCAGCCGGGCCATCTTCACTGCCTGCATGACCGCCGCACTGACTGCCTGTGCAAGCGGACAAGTCACGCGCCTGACAGCCGAACCAATTAAACAGCCGAAGGTGTTGGCGTTGGATGCGCCAGACGCGCCGTGGGTATCGAATATCCAACGACGACTTGTCGAGCACGGCTTTACCGTGAAGCGGTGGGGGTCAACGGCAGAGGTCACACAGGCGGCAGGAGCGGGCCGCGTCGAACAATACAACGAAGCAACGACGCGATACGTTCTCATCGTCGGCGGTGGAGGCGCGCCGCTTCACTGGTCGGAGCGTTGTTTCGGAGGGGGCTATAAGTTCGACAGCATCTCGGTCGATCTTGTCGATACGCGCGAGAATGAGACCCTATTAAACGTGAACGGGTCCGGGTATTCGGAGGGCTGCCCGCCGCTTAGCGGCTCTATATTCCACGATATCGCTGCGGCCGTGGATGATGTTTGGGCCGAACCTGGCTTCAACGGGTAGTTAAGTTGACCGGTAACGACACCGAAGATGAACAACCTGACCGATATCCAAACTATGTCCTCGCTCGAAATCGCCGAGGTCACGGGTAAGCAGCACAAGCACGTCATGGCTGACGTTCGTAAGATGCTGAATGAGCTGGGGGAATCGGACTCCTCATTTTTGAGGAGCCGCCGAAACTCCCAGAACAAAGAGCAAACCTACTTCCTTCTCGACCACGACCTAACCATGACCCTGGTATCCGGCTACAACGTCAAGCTACGACACGCTGTTATCACCCGACTCCGCGCACTGGAAAACGGCGAGGCAACGCCCTGGCACTTGCAGGAACCCGAGCCGGAACCCAAGACGCCGGCCCTACCCGACTTCACGAACCCGGCGGAAGCGGCGCGGGAATGGGCTGACCGGGAAGCAGCACCAAGTAGTCATGCGTGACGTTCGTAAGATGCTGAAAGAATTCGACGAACAATCGGCGCAGTTTTGCGCCGACCGGATTGACGCCTGTGGCAGGAAGCAAACCTACTTCCTTCTCGACCACGACCTGACGATGACCCTGGTATCCGGCTACAGCGTCAAGCTACTGCACGCTGCCATCGTGCGGTTACGTACGCTAAACACTGGCGAGGCAAAGCATTGGCACTTGCAGGAGCCCAAGGCACTCGCCTTGCCTGACTTCACGAACCCGGCCGAGGCAGCACGGACGTGAGCCGACCAGCACAAGCGGGCGGATCAAGTAAAAACTTCGGAATCAGGTGTTGTCTTCTTCGTCCGCATCACCAGAATTTTTCGTTAGATCAATTCCATGCTGACAGTCCGACTTGTTCTTATAACCCTCCCCAGAATCAGCGATAATTTCGCCGTTTCCGGCTTTCAATCTCCAGCGGTACTCATCGGCGGCATCCCGATACATCTCATACTTCATTTCTAACCCCTTTAAAAGTGAGATTTTAAAGTACCAAGAATTAAAAACGTCTTTAAAGTAATACTTTCGTCTGAATTCGAAATATAATTACTGCATTTTCGAGCGGGTATTTATATATAGACACGAGCGCGAGATTCCCCCGGTGGCCCCCGCCAACTTATATACAGACCCCCGGCATCAATTTTCGCGGGGCACCGGGGTGGGTATACCCGGCTGGCCGCGCTGTGTCGTCGCACCCATAGACCACCAACAGCCGACCGAGGCCGGGCCTGTGCCCTCCTACCGCTTACCCCATGTGCGCAGCATGAGACGTACACCAAACCCCGGCACCGAGGCGAGCCAGCCGACCAGTGGCGCGCCCGCAGAGCAGCCGCAGCCCGGCCCGCCGGCTGACCCAAGACCAAGGCCGGCGCTTACCCACAGTACCGCCACAGTACCCGGCCACAGGCAGCGCGCCGTTCACTCACAGTGCGGCAACGGTTTGACCGTGGGCATCCCTAGCGCCTGCCTTGTGTGCGCCGTGTGAGTGTCTTACCGGCTTGTCCGTTCGGCGTCGTCGCGGCTACAGCGTGGCCGTGCTGGCTTGCCCTGCCGGGCCGATACGCCCTGTATCGAAAACCCCACGCGACAACCCAGCCGCAAAGCCTTGATACACCGAGGCCGTGTCGTCTCGATTTGACCGTATCAAATACACATGATTACGATACACCTATCAACACACGAGCCAGACACCAGACCATGACCAAGCGCGCCGCTATTTACGCCCGAGTCAGCACCGACACGCAGACGACCGACAACCAGCTTGAACAGCTACGCAAGGTCGCCGCTAACAAGGGCTGGGAAATCGTGGCCGAGTACGTGGATAGCGGTATATCCGGGGCCAAGGGCCGCGACCAGCGCCCGCAGTTCGATGCGCTGCACCGTGCGGCCGTGCGCAGCGAGTTCGACATCATTATGTCGTGGAGCGTGGACAGGCTGGGCCGCTCGCTACAAGACCTTGTGGGCTTTCTGTCGGAACTACAGGGCAACGGCGTGGACCTGTTTCTGCACCAGCAAGACGTGAACACGACCACGCCAGCCGGTAAGGCGATGTTTCAGATGATGGGCGTGTTCGCCGAGTTCGAGCGTTCCATTATCCGCGACCGAGTGAACGCCGGGCTGGACCGGGCACGGGCACAGGGCAAGACGCTGGGTCGGCCAAAGACAGGCGACGAACAGACAACCGCCCACGTTATGGCGCTACGCAAGGCGGGTAACAGCTACCGGCAGACCGCGAAGCTGGCCGGCCTGTCGGTGGGCAAGGTACAGCGCATCGTGAAAGAGCAGGCCGAGGCCGTCATCTAGGCGCAATCGCCAGCCGGGCTGGAACAGCGAGCCACGACGATGCGAAAAACGCCTTATTTTTCAAGACAACTATCGGCCGAACGCCTGAAACGCGCTCATGACAGTGATTTTAAGGCGCGGCCAAGACGTTAAAAATGAAACCGCAACTTGAAACCCCGCCAGTGGGTAGATAGAAGGTTTTCTTTCCACCGACTAAATTATTTCTCTTTCGACGGTTCGCAACCAATAGCGCTGGGCTGGTATCCCGTAAAACTACTGGGGGGCAGACGCAGACGCAACGACACATTCCATCGCGTCGGTGTTTCCCAAACCGCTCACGGCTAGTTGCTGTGGGGGGTTTGGGGGGCACCGCAGACTCTTCTTAGGGTTAATACCATAGTAGAGACCTAAGTAGACCCTTAGGTTCTACCGTGGTCATCCTTGGTCTGGCTGTAGCTTAAAACCGGACAGGGGGACATCCCGACAGGGATACCCAGCCACAGGCCACACTCGGGCCAAGCCAAGGACAAGCCGCAGTACAGCAATGGTTTAGACCTTGGCTGGCCCGAGTCAGCCCGCGATGTGGGGCACGTTGTCCGTGCCGCCCGGAATACAGCGCATCACGCGCCCGCCTATAGCTCACCCGCTGCCGGACCATGGCCACCATTGGCCGCGTCATAGCTGGCCCGTAGCTGTCTCAGCATATCGGCGAACTGGTCAAGATCGGTAAGGAGCAGCCGAACCGTGTTGTCTTCTTCACCGACCGGATCGGCCACGTCGATGACAACCCGACCGGATTCGGCTATAGCGCCGTGAAATGACACACCGTCATCGGCCATGAACGACGTGCTGGCTAGTGTGTTGTCTTCCTGCATGGGGTTGCCTCGTTGATGATTGAGTGCGGTAGAGAACCAGGCCGGAATCCGACCTGCAACACTTGCGCGGATGGCAAATAATAGTTACCAATCAAAAACTTACCGCATCTTACTGACTAGCCTGAACAATCCCGGCACCGACACCGCCCGCAAGGCGCTATAAATCGATGCCGCCATGCCCGCGCCGCGTCTGGTGAGTGCGCAGCGCGCGGGCTGCGACCGCAACGACAGGCACCGGCTTTCAATGGTTCGGCCTTGGCCTGTACTGCGGTCTGTCTATCCGTGCCCAGAGCCGAGCCGCTGCGCTCGCGCCTGCCTAATCCGCAGTTCAACGCTTGAGCGCGCCTGTCTGGGCACGGCACGGCGGGATGAACTCGTTACCTATTTTTTCGCTTTGTCATGTTGGCGCGTGGACGCGTACCACCCAGCTCATCGCAATTTGTCATGTCTTACCCGAGGACCACCCTATGCAAACCCGAGACCGCCACGACCTGCCGCCGGTAGTTACCCGCGAGGGTTTCCACCTTGGCACCCGCGTCTACTTCATCGGCCTAACCCGTGGCCACGAAGCTATCGTTGAACCTGCCGACTGGCACCGCGTGGCCCGCGACTACGGCCAACGATGGGCCGCGACGGCGACCGGCAATCATGTCTATGCCCGTAAGGCTGTGCGTCACGAAAACGGCACGGTCGGCGTTGTCACGCTGGCTCGCGTCATCACCGGCGCACAACCCGATGAACGTGTCATCGCCGACAACGGCAACGCGCTCGACCTGCGCCGCTGCAACCTGGAAAAGAAACGATTCCGGGGCCGCGTGGCGCGGGCACGTCTCGACCGATGGCAGCAGCGAGAAAGCCCCCAGCCGACCACGGCATAGACCACAGCCGCGCAGCAGGTAGACCACGGCAAACCAACCGCACCCCCTTACCCGAACCAGCCCGCCGACAAGCGGGTTTTTTTGTGTCTGAAAGAAGGAGGAACCGCCAACCATGTACCGCCCCGACAAGCCACAGACCGCCGTGGCACGGCTGACTGGCCGGCTAGCGCAATGCGCCGGATGCGGCGCGGTCTTCAGCAGTACGAGCGCTTTTGACCAGCACCGACACGGACGCGCCCGAACGCGTGTCTGCCAAGACCCGGCCGCGTCCGGTCTGGTCATCGGTGAACGCAACACGGGCACGTTCTGGAAGCACCCGCCCAGCGCAAGGCTACGCACTCACCTACAGCACGTCGCATAGGCCGGCCCGGTAGATCGGCGGAGGCCAAGCCATGAGCGCCGCCACAGTCGCCACCGTGAACCCGATAACGACCACTCACCACATCATCACCAACAAGGAACCATCGCCATGAATGACAACAACGCCTGTAAGGAAATTGTCGATCTTGTCGCCGCTTCGCTCGTAGAACGCGACGGCCATACGCACCGCGCCATCTACTTCATGGACATTGCGCTAGCCGAGGCCAAGGCCGAAGCCGCCAGTCTGCAAATGGAAATAGCCGACATTGAAGCCCGACAAGCCCGCCACGCTTTGGCCGTCGATATGCGCGCCAGTGACACCAAAGTGACCAACGAAACACGAGACGCCCGGCACGCCACCTACCGATCGGACTGCCAGCAAGCCACCGTCGATGCCCGCGATTCGCTCGACACGGTGAAGCATCTCATCGGGTTCGTGCAGCAAGCCGGCCAACAGATTTAGCGCCCGACCAGACCACGACCCGCACTCACCAAGGCCCGACTACGCCCCGTTGCGTGGCCGGGCTTTTTTTCGTTTCAAACAGGAACCACAGCCATGCCAAGAGATAACCGACACGAAGCCAACGCCCGCCAAAGTGTCCGCATCGGCGGCCGGAAGGTCATGAGCCGGGGCGGCATCGTCGGCGCGCGCCCCGGCCGCACATCGACCGAGGAAAAAGCCGATGCGCTGGTCGCCTTCGCCGATGCCGCGTCGGGCTATGCCGGGCGCCAGTCTGCCGAGATGGAACAGGAACAGGCGAAAGCCCAACGCCTACAGGCTTACAAAGACTTCCACGAAGACGGGACACAAGACGTGTCGCGCGAGCAAGCCAAGGAACGCGGCGCGTTCGCCGACGCTGACTATGCCCGCACTTACTCGCGTCTAAGCTATGCCGAGAAGGCTAAAGACTTGTCCGAGGACATCCACCAGCACACGCAGACCATGATGGACGACCCGACCATCGGCATCGATGAAGTCGAGGCATACATTGACGCGACAACGAGCGGCGCTATTCAGGGCGTTGATGACCCCGACGCGGTGGAAGTCTTCGCTAACCGGCTTACATCCGATGCCGAACAGCTCAAGACCAAGGCTCGCGGCGTCGCCATTGAACGCCAGAAGCTTGACGGCCGCGCCAAGCTGAACGCCCGGATGGACGACATGGCCGCTGAGAACCTGCTAGGCCGGCCCGAGGCCCGCGCCACGCTTGAAGACCAAGGCAAAGCCCTGAATATACCGCAGAGCGACGTACACGCCGCCATGACAGACCGGCTTATTCGCAAGGCCGAGGAGGCCAAAGACCCGGCGATGCTGGCACCGCTATTCAAAGAGAATGATGACGGCGTGTCGCTGGCGGATAACCCCGACCTGCGCTCAACCATTCTGCAAGCCCGCGACGATATCGAGGCCGAGGCCGAGGAACAGACCAGCGCCGCCGAACTGACTCAGCGATATGACCTGCACCGCAAGGTTAATGCAGGCAGCCTGTCGATGCGCGATATTCAATCGCTGAACCGTGAGCATCCAGACTGGTACACGCCCGACCAGCTCGCCACGATGTTGACCCGCTCGCAATCCAAGGCCCAGGCAGCGGCCAATGAGCGACGAGAGACGACCCGGCTGATGTCTGGCCGTACGTCGCCGGCAAGCCTGGCCGGAATGCCCAAGTCAGACCGCCTACGCCGACTGGCCAACGTGAAGGCGCGGCTACAGGCGAACCACGAAGACACGCCGGAGGGCCAGAAAGCAGCCACACGGGACTATCTAACCTTCCTGGCCGCGCCGGACGGCGGCGGGAACATCGTCACCGATGACCGACTGAAAGACACGCTCACGGCGGGCGCGTTGAGCCGGTCACAAGACGGCAGTGTTCCCGACCAGTTCAAGCATGCCTACGCCGTGTACCGCATGACCCGCGATAACCCGGAGCTACGCGGTTTAACCGGCAACCTGTTCGGCTCGGAGGCCGAGGCCAAGCTCAAAGCCTATGACCAACAACGGTCTATCGGCATGGCGGGCAGCGACAACCTGGACGCATCGGCTTATAACGCCGTGAATCTCGACATGGACAAGCCCATTGATACAAGCAGCCTTCAAACGCGCGAGGCGTACGACGCCATCAACAAGAAGGTCAACGACCTGACCGACACAAGCACCTGGACAGGCATGCTGCCGGGCGTGTCTGACGGCCCCGGCCTGAACACGGCGGCACGCTGAACAACGTGGCCCAGATGCGGACCCAGATGAAACGTCAGGCCCGCATGAACTATCGCACGTCCAAAGATGCGGCCCAGGCCGCACAGCTTGCCTATGACCAAATTAGCCGGCAGTGGTCCACAGTGCGCGGCACGATGGTCCACAAAGCAAGCGAGCGTCTACCGGACAACGCGGACGACATGGTGAACGCCATGCTGCGGGCCAAGCTGCCGCAGATTCAGCGCGAGATGGGCGAGGACATCACGCTGGACGACCTGGCCATTGATGACGCCCGCCACAACGCCAAACAGACCGACCCGCTCCTTATGTCCGTCCATCTCGGCAACGAAGGCGTGGCCATCACGTTAGGCGACGACAACCCGGCCCCGCTGGTCTTCACGATGGAAGAAGCGAAAGACGCGCTGCGGGCCGAATCGCTGCGCGAGGCCAACGCCGAGCGCCCGACCGCCGACGACGTGGAAGCCGCCAAGCCGGCACCGCCGCCCGCACCGGGTTCGCCGGGGGCAATGGCCGATGCGTCCGCAGATGACCGCCGCGCAACGCGAGACGCCATCGGGCAAGCCGTGGGTTCGGCTGCCAGTTCGACGTGGCAGAGCGTGCGCGACCATCTAGCCGAGGCCCGCGAGCGCCAGCAGGAGCGCCAGACCCAAGGCGCGCCCGGTAAGGCGTACTAGACCACGACAACAGGCAGAGACCGGTAAAGGCTGGGGCTATGGTGCCCCCCGGCCTGCCTTTTTCGTTACACCATGTCGCCGGGTTCGAGGTCTGGATAGTCGAGCTTCACAATCGCCGCGCGCATCGTTTCGCGCCATGACCCGTCTGAATAATAGCCATAGCTCATCCCGGGCGATTCGTGGCCGGTAATGTCGTCGGTCTGTGCTTCAAGCACGCCGGCATTCACTAGGCACGTCGTCACCGTCCGGCGCAGACTGTGGAAGACATGCTGTCTGCTAAACTTCTCTTTGCGTTTCAGATGACCAAAGCGCTTACTGATATTCGTGCTGCGGTCGCCGTACTCATCGGGCGCTTCATTCGCCAACAAGTAACCGTCCGTGCTGTCTTTCACGAGCCGATCGATAGCGGGCTGTAGCTTAGGATGAATCGGCACGTCGCGGATGCCCGCTGGCGTCTTCGCGTCTCGGATGACCAGGAACCCGTCATCTACGTCGCCGACTTTCAGATGACACAGCTCGCCGATGCGGGCACCCGTGAACATGCAGATGCGGATTAGATCGGGCAGGTTCTTATCGCCCCGCTTGGCCCCAGCTGCACGCAATAGACCCACGGCCTCCGAGGTGGTGAACCCTTTCCAACGTCTATCCCGCTTGGTGGTGGGGTTCGGAAAGTACAGCTCATCGAATGGCTTATCGTCTTTCGGGACGACCGCGAGAGACCGGAGAAAACGCCAGTAATCCCGCCATTCGCCTTGCTCTCTCTTAACCGTCTCGACGCCCGCCCCGGCCTGCATTCTATCGTTCACGTAACGCTGGACCGCATCGCTTGTGACTTCATCCAAGTACGGCAGGCGTTCGGCTAGACGGCCAATCGTGCCCCGCCGCATCTTGATTGTTTTCGGCTGGCGGAACCCTTCGAGACTCGCTAGATATTCCTCCAGGCGCTCGGCTGTCGGCACCTTCTTGCCCGTGGCGTACTGGAATGCCCGGACATGCTCGCTGTGTTCTGATGTCTCTCTCGCCGCGTCGAGATCATACGGGTTGAGCCCACGGCGCCGTGCAGCTTGTCGGTCTCGTTTTTCCAGCTCGTCGGCAAGCAATCCAGTTTGTTCCTGGCGCTCTTCTTCGGTGGCCGAGTTTTCAATCGCTGCACGCCACAGACCATATTCACGTTCGAGCCCATCCGGGTCTGCGGCTAGCGCGCGCTGAACCTGCGACCGCCATTTAGCCGACAACAACGCGGCCCGACGTTCGGCCTCCTGTTTGCTATCCGTGCCCAGGGATTTAACGAACCTGTCCTTGCCAAGAATGGGTCGCGCTTTCTTCGGGATGGAGTGCAAGGCGTACCAAGTTTGGCGGCGTTTTTCGAGGTACATGGGAGACGGGTTCGAGTGTTCGTGCACACACGATATGCACACACGCCGACCGGCGCAACACCCTGCATATCAATGGTTTCATGGACTTACGAAGAGACCGATACGAGCCCGTCCCGGGGAGCCAGATCAAAAAAGCCGCGATTCGGATCGCGGCTTTTTTTTGTCCTGCTTACGGCGGATCAGCTGCCGCGATTACCGAGCATCACGTCAACGACGCGGGCGTTGTCGAGCTGAATGAGACGTCGCAGCCGGTTGTTTCCGAAATCATACGTCCAGCGCTCGCGATAAACGAAACGCCCGCCGTTGCGCGTCAACGGATAACTAAAGCCGGACTCATAGACGCGTTTGGCGGTGATAAAATAGCCGATCTGCGTCAGCGGTGGCCCGCAGGCGTGCAGAAGCCGGTACTTGGATAGCCCCGGTGAGATCAAACCCGGATCGCAGTCGCCGCTGGCAGGTATGGCGTCTTCTCGAAACCCGTAGCCGGCTGTATTGACGCGCACGACACGATCGCCCCGAAACACCACGGTCTGTATCAATCGTCCGGGCCCGGGGTTGTAGGTCCATTCGCTCATCGGCAAGCCAAAGCCCAGCGCCGAATCGGCAATCCAGCGGTCTGTGAAGTTCGGCGCCCCGCAGGCCGCGATCACGTCGGCCATGGTGTCATCATCACGCACCAGCTGGCCGTCGCAGCGCAGGGATTGGGCCTGGGCTGCGCTGCAGCAGCCCAGCGTCAGCAGTACAAGCAAACCACCTATCGATGAACGCATGTCAACCGGGGCCGTCCACGCGATATCGCTGGCCTTGATAGCGCAGAACAGCGCCGCTGGGTTCGATCTGCTCCACGGCCGGCCCTGCCGCAAGTCGCTCACCTTCGTGATAGCGACGTCCGTCAACCAGAATGAAACTACGCCCGGGCACCGTACTGTAAAGCTGGCCATTGATCGTGATGGCCGGCGCGCTCGTCTGGTCTTGTGACATCAGGGCCGTGTCATCGGCCTCGGCTGTCGACCGGGGGATCGAAGCGCCATGCGTCGTCTTCCGGGCAACACGCCCTGGCGTGGGCACATCAGGGCCCTGTGCGCCCGGTACATTGGTCAGCGGCACACTTGAATAAGTTACCTGCCCACCGGCATTGGCTGCGCTGCCGGCCACGGGCCTGGTCACTGTCTGACGTGTGATTGTCGGTGAAGCCCCAGCGCCGGGCGTTATGGACTGGTTTTGGCCTTCGGCCGAGCCTGCATCAGCGCGCATGTTGTCATTCGTGCTGCTTGTGGCACGTTGTGCCCCTGCCGACTCGGGCCTCGTCGCCTTGGCTGACGGCGCCGGCTGCTCGGGCGGTGTCGTCATGATCGCCTGCGGTCGCCAGATATAAACGACCAGCGCAACATTGATGGCGATGAGCCCAGCAAACAGCCACCGCCCATAGCCGGCACTACGCCGACGCGAGGGATCCATGGCCGCGGCGCGGTGCAGGCCATCGGCATCCCCGGCGCGGCGTTCGCGCTCTGCTTTTTTCAGTGCGTCGACCAGATACGACATCGATCAGCCGTTCTCGACCGTGCCCAACGACGGCGTACCGGGCGAGGCTACCGCGCCGTTGAGCATCATCTGGGTTCGCGGGCCGGCCAGGCCATCATCCGTCAGGCCTTGTTGTGCCTGAAAGGCACGTAATCGCTGGCCCAGCGCGGCGTCGTATACCGGTGAAGCCCTGCCCGCCCGAGCCTCCGGATTCTTGCCGTCGATACGATCCAGCCGATTCCTCAGCCATACAACGGCACTGCCGACCGAACCGGGCCGTATCAGGCGCACACCGGCATCAGCCCGCCAGACGATACGCACGCGACCGCCCCAGTGCGCTTCCAGCGCCCGGCGAGTGATATCTCGCGTACCGTCGCTGCCGACAATCGTGGCCTTCTCATCGCCGAGCGCAGTCAACAGCACGGTCTGGCGTTGGCCGTCGACCTCCAGGGTGACCAGTGCAGGACGGTTGTAGCGGGCAACGATCGCCAGGCTCGAATCATCATCCAGGCACCGCAGGTCCCCGATCCGCAATCGCTCGCACTGACTCTGTACATCGGCGCCGAACACCCCCCACAGCCTGAGCAGCTGGCTCATCTTCGCATTGCCTTTGGGCAATGTGTCCTGGCCGGGGTGTTCGTGCGGGCTTGACGCACCGCCCGCGCCTGTCGTGTCGGGTTGGCCCGCCTGTGGTTGAGCACGCTTGTCTTGTTGGGGCTCGCTGTCGCCAGCCCCGGCATCGTCATCGCCTTCGCTCTCTGATGATGTTGTCCTGTCCGGCGCTGGCGCGTCAGCGTCTTGCCCTGCGACGCTCTGGTCCGGCGTGTCATCGCCCGCCGATGGATCTGGCGTATTCTCGTTCGATGCGCTGTCCACGACAGGCTTGCTTTCGCTCTCGATGGCCGGCGCGGTATCGGACGTCTTTTCTGCGGCACTGGTCAAGGGTATATCCGGCAGCCACGCCAGCAGGACCACCGCGATACCGGCGGCCAGCAGGCCGGTGGGCAGCGCCATGCGCCTGCCGCCGCGAATAAGCCGCAGATAGCGCGGCGGCAGGCATTCATAAGCCGCCCGCAGTACGGTTGCGACACCAATCTGTGAATGATTGTGGGCATAGGCGCCCATAAGCGCCCGCTCGCAGACCATATTGATCAGTCGCGGCACGCCACCGGTCACCGCTCTGAGACCCACGGTTGCCGTGCTCGTGAACAGATGTTGTGGTCCGTTGGCGCAGGCCAGCCGGTGTTGGACATAGGCTCGTGTCTCGGCCGTATTCAGCGGCTTGAGTACGAAGCGCGCGGTGATGCGCTGGGATAGCTGGCGCAGGTCGTGACGGGCCAGCAGATCGCCGAGCTCGGGCTGGCCGACGAGAATGATGCGCAATAGCTTATGGCGGTGTGTTTCCAGATTCGTCAACAGCCGAAGCTGCTCCAGCACATCGCGCGAGAGGTTCTGTGCCTCGTCGACGATGAGCACCGTGCGCCGATTGGCCGCATGGGCCTTGAGCAGGTGGGCGTTCAACCGATCGGTCAACGACTTGAGACTGGCCATCGGATCACGGCCATTGATCACGCCGAGCTCGTCGCAGATGCTGGCCACGAACTCCCGCACCTCGAGCTGCGGATTCCAGCACAGTGCGATATCCAGATCCGCCAATTCGCTGTCGAGCACAGCCCGGATCAGGGTGGTCTTTCCGGTGCCGACTTCGCCGATAAGCGAGACGAAGCCGCCATGTTCACCCGCGCCATACAACAGATGTGCCAGCGCTTCACGATGGCTTTCGCTGAGATACAGAAACGCCGGATCAGGCGTCACTGCAAACGGGTAATCTTCGAATCCGAAATAACGCAGATACATCGGTTTAGGTGGCGCCGATATTCAGGGCTAGTCTACGCGCCCGGGCTCGGGCGGCAAACACGACCATTGCCCAAGGGAGCAGTCTCGCCAGCCGGGTCATGTCTGGGACGTTTGGATACATCGCATTGTCTTATTAGAGCTGTAGACTCAGGAGTATGGCGTTGGAACTTTCATCGGACGCGCAGCGCTGGCTGTGGCGGCTACCCGAATTCATCAATATCGTGTTGGTCGCTGCGCTGGGTCTGGCGCTTGCGCAGTTGTTCTGGCTCGTCTGGCCCGAGCCCGCCCCCGAGGTGATCGCGCCCTCGAATGCAGGCGCCGCCGCTAGGGCCAAGCCGGCAGAGCGGATCGATGTCTCAGCGATCGCTCGCGCGCATCTGTTCGGTGAGCAGACGGTGGCGAGTGCCGAACTCGAGCGGCAAAAAGAGCTCAACGCCCCGGAAACCCAGCTTAATCTGGAACTAACCGGCATCATCGCCGACCGTGATGGCAATCGCTCGCGTGCATTGATCAAGAATCAGAAAGGCGAGCAGGCCGGCTATAGCGTCGGTGAACAGATCGTTTCCGGGGTCAAGCTGCGGGCCATCTATGCAGATCGCGTGATACTCGATCGGAGTGGACGCCTCGAAACATTGACACTGGAGAGCGTTAAAAAGGCAGAATCCATGATCGGGCTCACGCGCAGCCCGGCCCAACAAACCGGCACACGGGCCGCTGCCGCGCCGACTCGTCGGACTGCCACGCCCGATGCCGACCAGGCGGGGGCACAGGATGTTTCGGCAGAGCTAGAGGCCAAGCTGTCCGACGTTCGCCGCGAGATCCTGGCGAACCCGGCCAATGCACAGCGCTATATCCGCTTGCGGCCGGCTCGACAGGACGGCAGTCTCGTTGGATATCGTATCTTTCCGGGCCAAGACAACACACTGTTCAAACAGGCAGGGCTACAAAGTGGGGAACTTGTGACTGCGATCAACGGGCAACCGCTCAGTAATCCGGCGGCATCGTTGAAGATGCTCGGCAATCTCGCCAAAGCCGGCAGTGCCACAATCACCGTCGAAAATGACGGTGCCTCTCGCACGGTCCAAGTGAACTTCCGATGAGCGCAGCCACCGTGTCCCGTTATGTCACCGCGCCTTTGCGCCCTGCTGTGATCGGCCTGTCGCTCACGCTAGCGGCGTCGTTCGTGGCGCCGCCGATTGCTTTGGCCCAGAGCTCCACACCGACCGGGGTCAACACGGTCGACGACGATACCTTCACCCTGAATCTGAAGGATGCAGACATCACCACGCTGATCGCGACCGTCAGTGAGGTGACCGGGCGTAATTTCGTGGTCGATCCGCGCGTGAAGGGCGATGTGACGGTGCTTTCGAACCAGTCGATGACGCCGGCCGAGCTGTATCAGACATTTCTCTCGGTACTCGACGTACACGGTTTCTCGGCGATCCGTTCGGGCGAGGTGACCAAGATCATCCCGCAGATCAACGCGAAGCAGGACGGCGGCTTCGGCGGCTCGGGCGTTGTAACCAACGAGAACGTGGTCACCAAGGTGCTTCACGTCGACAATGTCCCGGCCGATCAATTGGTGCCGATTCTGCGCCCGCTCGTGCCGCAATACGGGCATCTGGCGGCCTACTCGGCCTCGAACTCGCTCGTGATCTCCGATCGGCAGGCCAACGTCGAGCGCCTGACTCAGATCGTGCGCCGCATCGACGCCAATGGCGTGTCGAGTGTCGACCAGGTGCAATTGAGCAACGCCAACGCCAGTGATGTCGCCGAGGCGATCGATAAACTCCAGGGCGGCGACAACAACGCCGCGACCAACGTGGTCGCCCTGGATCGCACCAACACGCTTCTGATCAGCGGCAACGCCAACGAGCGGGCCAAGATGCGCAACGTGATCCGGCGCATGGACACCAAATCGCAGGACGCTGGCGATACCGCGGTCATCTATCTCAACTATGCCGATGCGGAAACGCTGGCGCCGGTACTTCAGGCTTACGCCACAGGCCAGAGTTACTCCTCGGGCAACTCGCGCAACCGCGGCTTGAGCAGCACCGGCAGCAGCTTCGGTGACGGCGGCGGCTTTGGTGGCGGGAGTGACAGCTCCGGCTTTGGCAGCAGCAGCGGCATCAATCGACGCTCGGGCGGCAGCGGCGGCAATATTCAGAGCATCTCCGGGGGCGAAGACAGCGATGTTGCCGTCATCGCCGAATCCGGCGCCAATGCGCTGATCATTCACGCGCCTGCCGACAAGATGGGCAAGATCAAGTACATCATCGACAAGCTTGATATCCGCCGCGGACAGGTGCTGGTCGAAGGCATCATCGCCGAGATCGGTATTCAGCAGACCAAGAATCTGGGGATCAATATCGCGGCTCTGAAGAACAGCGGCCCGGCCGCGGCCAGTATTCTCAGTGCAGACACCTTGACGGCCGTCGGACAGGCGGCGGCCAATGGCACGCCGCTGAACCTGATCCAGCAGGGCCTGAACGTCGCCCTCGGCAGTACGAACGGCGATGTCAATTTCGCGCTCCTGGTCAACGCTTTGTCCAACACGGTCGACACCAACGTGCTCTCCACGCCGTCGTTGATCACCCGCGACAACGAAGAGGCCCAGATCCGGGTGGGCCAACGCGTGCCCTTCGTCACCGGCAGTTTCACCACCGGCGTGAGCGGCGGCAGCGGGGTCAACCCCTTTCAGACGGTTGATCGTGAAGACGTCGGCCTGCAGCTGGCCTTCATTCCTCAGATCAGCGCGGGCAACACGATCCAGCTGACGATCGACGAAGAGATATCCAGCATCGCGCCCAGTACCCAGCAATCGGCACAGGATGCCGGCCTGATCACGAACAGTCGTACGCTGCAGACCGCCGTGGAGGTCAAGAACGGCCAGATACTGGTGCTCGGCGGCCTGATCGACAACAACCTGAACGTCACGCGCAACAAGGTCCCCGTGCTGGGCGACATACCGCTGCTCGGTGCGTTGTTTCGTTACAACGCCGTCAATCGCACCAAGCGCAATCTGTTGAACTTCATCCGCCCGACCATTCTGCGCGGCGACGGCGAATCCCGGGCCTACAGCGCCAAGAAGTATCGCTATCTGCGCTCGCTGCAGCTCGACCAGACTCAAAAGCGCCTGCCGCTCATGGGTAACGAAGAGCGTCGTCCGCAGCTGCCGGAAATGGAGGATTTCGCCGGCGGCACCAACGCCTCGGCCCGATTCAACAATGCAGGGGGCAATGATCTGGGCCGGCCGCAATCCCGGCTGCCCGGCGACCGGGGGCGCGAGGATGCGCCGGTCACCGACAAACGCCGCGGGGATTCGTTCTGATGACGAGGAGCGACCGTCTATGAGTCACAACGCCGAAGAGCTGACCCTGACGCCGCTGGCCGCCGAGACGGCTGACGCCGGCAATGAGGCCGCTGTCGGCGAGCCGGCCGAGGCCCCGGCCCGCCTGGAGCGGCTGTCGTTCGCGTTCGCACGACGCCATGGCGTCATGCTCGGTGACTGGGACGAGGCGAGCGTCAATGTCATCGCACGTGAGCCGGTCGACGCCACCGCCCTGCTGGAGGTGCGCCGCCATACCAGGCGCCGCCTCAAGGTCGAGCGCGTATCCGCGGCGGCTTTCGAGGCGATGCTCCAGGACGATTACGAAAACCGTGATAACGAGTCCAGTCAGATCGTCGAGGGCATGGACGACGATATGGATCTGTCTGATGCCGCGCGGGCGCTGTCCGAGCCGGCCGATCTGCTGGAGTCGTCGGACGATGCGCCGATCATTCGCCTGATCAACGCCCTGCTCACCGAGGCGATCAAGGAAAACACCTCGGATATTCATATCGAACCGTTCGAGTCACGCCTGACCGTACGGTTTCGCGTCGACGGCGTGCTGCGGGAGGTCCTCAACCCGCCACGCCAGCTGGCCCCGCGGCTGATCTCTCGCGTCAAGGTCATGGCCAAGCTGGACATCGCTGAAAAACGTATTCCGCAGGACGGGCGTATTTCAGTACGTATCGCCGGGCGGCCGGTCGATGTGCGTATATCCACCATTCCGTCGGGCACCGGCGAGCGTGTGGTCATGCGCCTACTCGACAAACAGGCCGGGCGACTGGATCTGCCCCATCTCGGCATGCCGCACGACACGCTCGAGGCCGTGGACGAGCTCGTACACAAGCCCCACGGCATCATCCTGGTCACCGGGCCGACCGGCTCGGGCAAGACCACCACACTCTATGCCGGCATCACGCGGATCAATGACCGCACCCGCAATATCATGACCGTCGAGGACCCGATCGAGTACTACCTCGACGGCATCGGCCAGACCCAGGTCAACACCAAGGTCGACATGAGTTTTGCGCGCGGACTGCGGGCGATCCTGCGCCAGGACCCCGACGTGGTAATGATCGGTGAGATCCGTGATCTGGAGACCGCCGAAATCGCCGTCCAGGCCTCGCTGACCGGTCACCTGGTGCTGTCGACGCTGCATACCAACACCGCGGTCGGGGCGATTGCTCGGCTGCGCGACATGGGTGTGGAGCCGTTTCTCTTGTCGTCCTCGATCATCGGCATCATGGCACAGCGTCTCGTGCGAACCCTCTGTCACGAGTGCAAGACGCCCTACACCGCGGATCGGCGTGAATGCGAGTTGCTCAAGGCCGACCCGGAAAGCCCGCCCACCCTGCACCGTCCCGGCGGTTGCGAAGCCTGTGGCCACAGCGGCTTCAAGGGTCGAACCGGCATCTATGAACTGGTCGTGGTCGACGACGAACTGCGCAACATGATCCACGAGCAGGCCGCCGAGCACGCCCTCGAGGCCCAGGCGCGCAAGTCGACGCCGAGTATTCGTGCCGACGGGCGGGCCAACGTGCTGGCCGGCAACACCACGCTTGAAGAAGTGCTGCGGGTCACACGTGAAGGGTGAAGCCGATCACCTGACCGATCAGCGATGGGCCGCCGGCGATGTTCGCCGCGCGGGGCGTCGGCTGTGCTACGCGTATGGTATGGGCCGTGCAGCGCGTACGGCCTTGCACGGGCACTAGACTTCTATGGCGGCATTCGAATACACGGCCCTGGATACCCGCGGGCGCCAGAAGAAAGGCGTGCTCGAAGGCGATGCCGCGCGGGCGATCCGAGCCCAGCTCCGTGACAAGGGCCTGACGCCGATCAAGGTCAAGGAAGTCTCGGATCGGCGCACGCCCGGCGCGTCCAAGCCGTTGTTCTCGTTTCAGCGCGGCATGAAGGTCGTGGAGCTGGCTCTTTTCACGCGCCAGCTGGCCACGCTGGCCCATGCCGGCATGCCGATGGAGGAATCACTCAAGGCCGTCGCCGAACAGACCGAAAACGATCGGGTGCGCCGCATCATCGTGGGTGTGCGCTCCGAGGTGGTCGAGGGCAATACATTCGCCGATGCGCTGGCAGGGTTTCCCAACTCGTTCGATCAGCTGTACCGGGCCACGGCAGCCGCTGGCGAGCAGACCGGGCACCTGGATGAAGTCCTCAACGGCTTGGCCGACTACGTCGAGGAACAACAGGCCATGCGTCAGAAAATACTGGCGGCGTTGATCTACCCGGCGTTTCTTATCGTGGTCTCGATCGGGATCGTGGTCGCCCTCCTGTCGACCGTGGTGCCCAAGCTGGTGCATGTTTTCAACAGCGTGCATGCCGATCTGCCCACGCTGACCGTGGTGCTCATATCCATGAGCGATTTTCTGCGGGATTGGGGGCTACTGCTGGCGATCCTGATCGGCGCTGCCATCACGGGCTTCATCTACGGGCTGCGACAGCCGGCCTTCAAGCGCCGGTTTCATGGTCTGGTATTGAGGATACCCCTGATCGGGCGCTTCGTACGCGGGGTCAACACCGCGCGTTTTACCCGAACACTGGCCATCCTGACCAAAAGTGGCGTGCCTGCACTGGATGCGATGGGCATTGGCGCCGAAGTGGTCACGAACGTTCCGATGCGGGAGGCCATCTCTCGAGCGGCCACTCGTGTTCGTGAAGGTGATGCCATTCACCGCGCACTGGGTCAGGAGAACCTGTTTCCGGCGATCACACTGCATATGATCGCCAACGGCGAAATGTCGGGCGAGCTGGACATGATGCTGGGACGCGCCGCCGACCATCAGGACCGCGAAGTCGAAACACTGCGCGAAGGCGTGATGGGTGTTCTCGGCCCCGCAGTGATTCTGGGCATGGGCGGCGTGGTGCTGCTGATCGTGCTTGCGATCCTGTTGCCGGTGTTCAATCTCAACCAGCTGGTCCAGTGAGCGGATCCGTCGTGGTTCCTTTCTTCATTCAGGAGTGATTGTCATGAAACATACCCATCTTGGCCAGGTCCGGTCGGCGGCCGGCATGCGCGAACAGGGCTTCACCCTGATCGAGATCATGGTTGTTGTCGTGATTCTCGGCATCTTGGCCGCCATTGTCGTGCCCAACATCATCGATCGACCGGATGCCGCGCGCGCGGCCAAGGCGCACCAGGACATCAAGGCCGTGGATTCGGCGCTGAAACTCTATCGCCTGGATAATTACCGCTATCCCACCACCGAGCAGGGCCTGGCTGCATTGGTGGAAAAGCCCAACAGCCAGCCCGAGCCGCGCAACTGGAAATCCGGTGGCTATCTGGACCGGGTGCCGACCGATCCGTGGGGCAATGTGTACCACTATCGAAACCCCGGCCAGCACGGCGCGATCGATATCTACACGCTCGGACGTGACAATCAGGAAGGCGGCGAAGGCGCCGATGCCGATATCGGCAACTGGAAAGCGGATAACGCCTGATCAGTGCCGTGAGCCGACCCGCGTGCCCGACAACAAGGCGTGCCCGCGCGTGCGTCTCGCCCGCGCGTGGCTTCACGCTCATCGAAATTCTCGTGGTGCTGGTCGTTGTCGGCATCACGCTGGCCTTTGCCACGCTTTCGGTCAATCCGAGCGGGCCGTCGGACCGGCTCAATATCGAGGCGCAGCGCTTGCTGGCCCTGACGCAGGATGCCGCAGACGAAGCCATCCTGTCGGGGCATACCATCGGCCTGGAAATCAGCAGCGATGGGTACCGCTTCGTCAAGCTCGAGCGTGACGGGTGGGCCGTCATCGAGGGTCCGGACAACGCCTTGCGCCCGAGGCAGATCGACGACGATCTGCATATCGATCGGCTGGCCACCGACGGCGCGGCCAACGATCGACAAGCCATGATGCAGACCGGCACGCTCACGCTGCCGCCCTCGCCCGTTCCGCTAACGCCCGGCCAACTCAAGGAGGCCGCCGAGCGCCGCGATGCCGCCGAGGCGGCAGACGCCGAGGTGCCCATCCCGGCAGCACTGTTTCTTGCAAGCGGTGAGCTGCTGCCCTTCGTATTGCAGCTCTCCGCCGACGATCTCGACCGGGTGTTCGTCATCGCGGGCGCGCCGAACGGCGACATCGCCCTGGAGCAACGCAGCCGATGAACACGACAGAGCGCGGCTTTACTCTGGTCGAGGTCCTGATTGCCCTGGCCGTACTGGCGATTGCCCTGACGGCTTTCGTATCGGCCGGGGCCCAGAACGCCGATTACGCGACCTATATCCGTGATCGCACGATCGCCCAGTGGGTGGCTCGCAATCAGCTGGTGGCGTTTCAGTTGGCGACCGATTGGCCCAGCGTCGGCACACAGGAAGACGATGTACAGATGGCCGGCAGCACGTGGCACTGGCAGGCCGATATTCAGACCTCGCCTGACCCGGCCGTGCGACGCGTGGACATGCGGGTCTTCGCCGTCGATCCCGACGACGACACCCCGAGCGAGGAGGCGCTGTTGCTGATCAGCGGCTTTTTGACCCAGCACCCCGAGGCCGCCGACGGGCCCGGCAATACCGAAGACAGCAACAACACAGGCACCAGCGCCAGCGACATCAACCAGGGCAGTGCCTCATGAGACGGCACCACGACGATGCAGGCATCCAGCGAGGGTTCACGCTTGTCGAGCTGCTGATCGCGATCGCGGTGTTCGCGGTCATGGCGGCAATCGCCTATGGCGGATTATCGTCGGTGATCTCCAGCCGCGAATCCATCGATGCCGCCCTGGAGCGCTCCAAGAGCCTGCAGATGGCGCTATGGCGTATCCAGCAGGATATCGAGCAGACCGTTGATCGGCCCGTTCGTGACCGCTTTGGCGATGTGCAGCCGGCCATCTATGGCAGTGCCGGCATCGGGCTGTACGTCACACGGGCCGGCTGGAACAATCCGCTGGGCGCGCGTCGTTCAACGTTGCAGCGCGTCCACTATGATCTGGACGGCGACGGCCACCTGGTGCGCAGTTATTTCCGGGTGCTCGATCAGGCCCAGGACAGTGAACCGGTCAATCAGACGTTGCTGTCCGAGGTCACGCAGATGGAATGGCGTTTTCTCGATGCCAACGGGCAGTGGCAGGACCGCTGGCCGCCGGATGCCAATGCCCAGGCTTTTGCTGCGCCCACGATCAACAACAACGCCAGCGGCTCGAACAACGCTCGGGGCGCCCAGACACCGCCCCAGGCGATCCAGTTGACGCTGGACACCCGCAACTGGGGCCAGATGCGCCTGCTCTACATGATCCCGGGGGCCCGGCTATGATGGTTCCGGCCGCTCGTCAACGCGGTGTGGCCCTGCTCACGGCAATGCTGATCATGGCGCTGACCGCGATCATCACCACCGGCATGATCGCCAGCATGAATCTGGCACTGCAGCGATCGGGCAACATCTGGAATGCCCAGCAGAACTGGTGGTATGGCATCGGCATCGAAAACTGGCTCGGCGCCCAGCTGCGAAAAGAGGCCGAGGCCACCGAGATCGACTCGCTCGACGAGTACTGGGCCCAGCCGGTCGATTATCTGCCCATCGACGGCGGCTCGATAACCGGCCGGATCGTGGATCTGCAGGGCCGTTTCAATCTGAACAATCTCGTTCTCGGCGACAGCGAGGCTGAAATCGCGTACTTCACCCGCCTGATATCGACCGTCGCCGATACCGATCCCGTCACCGCCCAGAGTATCGCCCAGGCCACAAAGGACTGGATCGACGGTGACAAGGAACCCACACGGCCCTACGGCGCCGAAGACAACTATTATCTGGGCCAGATGCCGGCCTATCGCACCGGCAACACGCTGATGGTCAGCCCGAGCGAGATCGAAGCCGTACGGGGCATGACGCCGGCAATCTATCGGGCGCTATTGCCCAATATTTCGGCCTTGCCCGAGGCCACGGCCATCAACGTGAATACCGCCCCCGCTGCGGTGCTGCAGGCCCTGTCGCAGAACATGCCCGCCAGCGCCGGTGAGCAACTGGCCGAACAACGTCAGGACTCGCCCTGGGAAGACGCTTCCGAGTTTCTCCAGGCCGGGCCGATGGCCGGTCAGGGCGAGGCTCTGAAAGGCATCTCGCTCGACGTGAAGACACGGTACTTTCTGGTGGCCGGGCGGATCACCGTGGTCGACAGCCAGACCCAGTTCTATACCGTGCTCGAGCGCGCCGACAATGGCGCTGTGCACGTTGTGCGACACGCCACCGATGCGTATTGAGCCAGACCACGAGACCGCAACAACTTGCGTTAGACTGCCAACCAGCGCCCGAGCTTGTGCATAGCGGCGCGTGACAAGAGGGAGACGGCGTGGCCCAGAGGCGGACACTCTATTACGACGGCACCACAACACTCTGGCGCGATCCGGTGCAGGGCATCACACGTGCCACGCTGGCCGAAGCCGGCCAGGCGCTGGCCGATGATGAGATCGTCGCGCTCGTGCCCGCCGAGGATATTCTGCTCACCGACGTGGCCCTGCCGCCCATCCGTCAGGCCAAACGCCGCCTGGCCGCCGCCCGTTTCGCACTGGAAGATCGCCTGGCCGGGCGTATCGAGCAACTGCACTTCGCGCTCGGCCCGACCACGCACAGCGGTGAAACCCCGGTGGCCGTGGTCGACGAGCTCCAGATGCGCGCCTGGTGTGACGCCTTCGACGCCGCTGGCCTGGACGTCGTAAGAATCCTGCCGGACTGTCTGGCCCTGCCTGTTCCCGATGCCCACACCTGGCAGATGGCACGCATCGACGAGCGCATACTGCTTCGCACAGCCCCCAGCCACGGCTTTGCCTGCAGCGAGGATCTCTGGCCCGTGCTGGCCGGAGCCTTCGACACGCCCGACATCATCGAACTGCACGGCACCTCCAGCGATACCATTCAAGCACTGGACGCCGACGACCTATTCGAGACCGCGCCCGAGATCAAGCCTCACTCACATGCCGGCGTGGATGCACTGATCGGGGTTCTGCTCGACCAGGCCGAGACCCACAAGAGCGCGATCAACCTGCGCCAGGGCGAATTCGCGCGTCATAATCAGCTCGAATCCCGTTGGCGTCCCTTCATCCTGACCGGGGGCCTGGCCGCCGCGTGGCTGATCGTGACAATCGCCGCCCACGGTATCGAAACCTGGCGGCTCCACCAGCAGATCGATGCACTTGAGGCCCAGACACTGACCGCTTTTCGCGACGCGTTCCCTGATGTGGGCACGATCAACGATCTGCGGGTACAGGCTGAACAGGGCATCGCCAGCCTGCGCGGTGGCTCGGGCAGCGCCGGGCTGTTTCCGGTGCTCGAGGCCACCGCCGATGTCGCCGGGCAAGACGACAGCCTCGTCGTTCAGGGCATGCAGTATCGAAACGGCACGCTGGATCTATCGATCCGCGGCAAGAACGTGCAATCCGTTGAAACGCTACGCGCCGGGTTCGCCAGTCAGGCCGGCTTGACGCTATCGGTCCAGAGCGCGGACGCCAATGCCGACGGCGTGCAGATCCGGGCATCAGTCACGCAGGGGCAGGCGTCATGAACCAGCTTCGAGAATGGTACGACGGCCTGGCGCCGCGCGAACGAATCATGGTGACGGCCGCCGCCGTGGTGGTTGGCATCGCCCTGTTCTATTACATGCTCTGGTCACCGCTGAATAGCGCGCTGGCCGATGCCAGAGCTCAGGTCATCGCCCAGGCCAACGAAACGCGCTGGATGCTCGGCGTCCGAAACGAAGCCCAGGCCCTGCGCGCAGCCGGTGCAGCAAGCCAGCCCAGCGGCCAGAACGAATCGCTGTTGTCGATCGTGGATACCACCAGCCGTGCCAATCAGCTGGGCGGTGCCGTGACTCAGATTCAGCCACAGAACGAGGACAAGGCCACCGTGAGCCTGGAAAACGCCGGCTTCGACCAGATGATGTACTGGCTGGACACCCTGCAATCCAAATACGGCATCACCGTCAGCGAAGCCACGGTCTCACGGGACAACGACACCGTGGGTGAAGTCGACGCGCGGCTCACGCTTCTGCGCGGGGCGGCATGATGGGAGCACGACTGCGTTACGGGCTGATCGGGGCGGTGTTTTTCGTAGTCGGGCTGATTGTCTATCTGCCGGCGTCACTGGTGACCGGCTGGGTAGCCGGCGCCACCGAATTGCGCTTTGACGGTGTGACCGGCACCGCACTGGACGGCAAGGCGGCCTATGTGTCGTTGCCGGACGGCGGCGTCGACAACGTCGCGTGGACCATCCATCCCGCCTCGCTGTTGCTGGCCCGGCTGTCGGCCGATGTCTCGGCCGATACCGACCTGTCGGGCATTCAGGCCAACCTTACGCGTACGCTGTTCGGCAACACCTATATCCGCGACCTGGACGGCGATGCCTCGATCGACTGGCTGGCCCAAATGGCCGGCTATACCTTTGTTCCCGCGGCCGGTCGTATCGGGCTGTCGATCGATACCCTCGACCTGAACGATGATGGCGAGGTGCTTGGCCTCGTCGGCCGGGTGAATGTGACCAACACGCGCTACGAACTGCTTCGCCCGCCAATCGAGCTGGGCCAGTTCCAGGCCGATCTCAGCCGCACCGACAACGATACGCTGCGGGCCTCACTGGTCGACAGCCAGGGCCCGCTGGCGCTGACCGGCGAGGTCGATCTGATCAATCAATCGCGCTACAGACTTGATGTCCGGCTGCGCGCACGCGCCGGCGCTGACGAACGCCTGGCGCGCATCCTGACCCAGCTGGGCCAGACCGATGACGCAGGCTGGTATCACATCACCGAACGAGGCCGTCTGTGAGCTGGACCACAATCGCGCTGTTGGGCCTGCCCTGGGTGATTCTGGCCGGCTACGGCATCGCCGTACTGTTGTCCACGCCGCGGCGGGCCGGGCCAACCGGTTTCTTCGGCGGTCGTTCGCGCGAGGGCGACATACCCGGCATCGTGCTGCTGGGCGCATCGGCGGCCATCTCCTGGGTGATGGCCAAGAGCGTCAACAACGCCATGAATCTGGCCGCGGATTTCGGCTGGATCGGCGGCGTGGCCTACGGAGCCTACTGGCTCGCTTTCATTGTCGTCGGCATCGCGGTCTATTTCATGCGCACGCGCGGCGGTTTCACGTCGTTGAGCGCATTTCTGAAAACCAAGTACGGCGCCCGCGCGGCCCGCCTGTTCCTGCTCGTGATCGCGATCCGGCTGATCAACGAGGTCTGGTCCAACACCAAGATCGCGGCCCTGTATTTCGGTGCCGAGGGCAGCAGCGGCTACTGGATCGCGGCCGGCGTACTCACCGGCCTGACGCTGTATTACAGCCTCAAGGGCGGGCTTCGCAGCTCGATCCTGACCGACGGCCTGCAGATGGTGCTCCTGCTGTTTCTGCTCGTGGTCACGCTGGGCCTCCTGGCGCCGGACGTGTTGCAGATCGGCATTCCCAGTGCGGCCAGCGGCGCGGTCACACCCGCCATGCAGGCAGGCGGGCTGACGTTTCTGGTGCTCGCGCTCGTGCAAACCCTGTCGTACGGCTTCCATGACCCGGTGATGACGGACCGGGCATTCGTGAACGCACCGGCCAAGATGGTGGCCAGTTTCGTACTGGCCGCCCTGCTCGGCGGCGTGCTGATCGTGGGATTCTCGAGCGCCGGGCTGTACGCGCTGGTGCACGACATCGCGCCCCAGCCCTCGGTTGCCGTGGCCGTCCCGCTGGCCATCGGCCTGGGCATGACGCTGCTGTTCAATGCGGTCATGCTGGCCAGTGCAGGTTCCACGCTGGATTCGGTGATGACCTCCAGCGCGAAATTCGCCGCCCGCGACTGGCCCCACGCAGAAGGCCCGCCCACGGTGTATCAGCAGGCTACAGGCCGACGCGCAATGTGGGCGATCGCCGTGCTGGGCAATCTGCCTCTGTTGTCGATCTATATCGACGGCGTGGGGCCGGCCGTGATCGCGGCCACCACGATCAGCGGTACCGCGATCATGGGGCTTGCGCCGATCTTTCTACTCGGCTGGATCAAGCGGGCTGGCCGGCTGTCGTTCCATCTGGCGCTCTGGCCCGGCGTGATTATCGGCGTGCTCCTGGCGCTCGAGGATATTCTGCATCTGCCCACGATTCCGGCGTTCGTCGGCCTCGGCGAGGGCCGCTATGCCGAAACGCTGGGCATCAACGTCTACGGCGTCATTCTGTGCTCGGTGCTGTTCGTGGCCGGTGCGTTCATCCGGCCACGGCGGGGGCTGTTGTAGGCCGGCCACGCCCGACCCCCGATCATCCCACCGAATCCAGCGCCCGCTCGCGGCTGGCGACCATTGCCGATGGCCGGGCCGTGTCGTTTTCGTATAGATAATCGCGCGTGATCGGTACCGCCTCATTGGCATGGCTGATCTGGACATGGAAGACGATGAGATCGCCGTAACGGAATACCGCCTCGCAGCCCAGCAGATAGAACTCCCACATACGACAGAAACGCTCCCCCAAGCGTCGAGAGAACAGCTCGCGCTGGGCCTGGAATCGTGTGTTCCATGCCTTGAGGGTTTCGGCATAGTGGCGACGCCAGACTTCCAGATCGGCCAGTACCAAACCGGAGGTCTCCACGCACGGCGATATTTCGGATAACGACGGAATATAACCGCCGGGAAAGATATGCTTTTGAATCCATGTGCGGCTGTTCGCCGGCGGCGGGCCGTTGCGGCCGATGGTATGAATCAGGCTGCGCCCGTCGGGCTTGAGCAGGCGCGAGACCTGGTCGAAGAACGTCTGGTACTGCGGCCGGCCGACGTGCTCGAACATACCCACCGACACGATGGCATCGTAGGCGCCCCGGTGATCGCGATAGTCCTGTTTGACGAACGTCACCCGGTGCGACAGCCCGAGCGCTTCGGCGCGTTTGATGGCGTGGGCGTACTGGTCATCGGACAACGTCAGACCCACGACCTCCACGTCGTAATGACGCGCCAGATACAGGGCCATGCCGCCCCAGCCACAGCCGATATCGAGCACCTTGTCTCCCGGCGAGAGATTGAGCTTGCGCGCAATATGCGCAAGCTTTGCCAGCTGCGCATCGTCCAGCGTCATACCCGGCTGTGACCAGTAGGCACAGGAATACTGCATCTCCGGATCGAGAAACCGCTGGAACATATCGTTGTCGATATCGTAATGATGCGCCACGTTACGCGCGCTGCGCAGCTTGCCGTTGACCTCGGTCAAACCGCGCAGCGCGCGTCTTGCAAGCGACATCAGGCGACTGCCACCGATATGCTCGGCGTTGGCGAAATATAGCTCGAACACCTTGGCCAGCCCGCCACGTCCCGGCCACCAGTCACCGTCGACATAAGCTTCGCCGAAAGCCATCTCCGGGTCGGAAAGCAGCCGTGCGATGACACGGCGGTCTTTCAAATGGACATGGGCGACCGGTTCACCCGAGCCATAACGGCCCTGCTCGCGCTCGCCGATCGACACCACCAGCGTACCTCGCTTAACGAGGCGATCGAACAGTTTGTCTTTCACGTTCTATCCCTTGTGCGCGCTCCTGCACGCTTCCCCACATCAACGAAACCTAAAGATACACCGCCATCCTCATAGCTGCATCCTGCATCCAATCGTTTCGGCTGGTGCTCTGTTCATCGAACTTTTAAGGTACACGCGACACCCTGTCCAGCCTGCTATTGCATGTCCTTGTTCTCGGCCCGTGCGCTCTGGCTCGTCCCGCCGCATCACGCGATGATCCGTGAGATGCCGCTTGGCGCTCGGCCGGCCGATCATCTGCGTGTACGCACGCTGTATTCCGCTATCTCCAAGGGTACCGAAACCCTGGTCTATTCCGGCCGCGTTCCCGAAAGCGAGTACGCCCGGATGGCCGCGCCCTTCCAGGCCGGGCAGCTGCCCGAGCCGGTGCGTCACGGCTATGCCAACGTCGGCGTCGTCGAGGAGGGACCGGGCGATTGGCCGGGGCGTCATGTGTTCTGTCTGTTCGGCCACCAGAGCCGATTCGATATCCCGCTCGACGCGGCGATCATCCTGCCCGACGATGTGCCGCCGGCGCGCGCAGTGCTTGCCGCCAATCTGGAGACCGCGATCAACGCGCTATGGGATGCGCCGCCGCGGGTAGGCGATCGGGTCACGGTGGTCGGTGCCGGTGTGGTCGGCGCTCTCGTGGCGGCTCTGGCCGCCGATATGCCGGGCGTGAGCGTCGAGCTGGTGGATATCGATCGCGACCGCCAGCCGCTGGCCCGGGCGCTCGGAGTGGATTTCGCCACACCGGACACGGCGGCTCGGGCGCGTGATCTGGTCTTTCATGCCAGTGCGACCGAGGCCGGGCTGAACACCGCCATCGACCTGGCGGGGGCCGAAGCCCAGATCACCGAGATGAGCTGGTTCGGCGACAAGCGCCCGGCCATCGCCCTGGGCGGTGCCTTTCATGCCAAGCGCCTGACCCTGCGGGCCACGCAGGTCGGTACGGTGGCGCCGTCGCAAGCCGCTCGCTGGACACATGCCCGGCGTCTGGCGCTGGCCGTATCACTCTGTAACGATTCGCGTCTGGATGCCCTGTTCAACGAACGTGATGTCGTATTCGACGCCCTGCCGGGCGTGATGGCCCGCCTGGCCGAGCCGGGCGACCGCAGCCTGTGTCAACGCGTGACCTATTCGGAGAGTGCCTGATGTTTCATCTGACCGTTCGCGATCACATGATGATCGCCCACAGCTTCAACAGCCCCACTTTCGGCCCGGCGCAAAAACTGCACGGGGCGACTTACATCGTCGATGTCACGTTTTATCGGCCCGAACTGGACGCCGACGATCTGGTCGTGGACATCGGGGCTGCCGCGGCCGCTCTCGGCGAGATCACGCAAACGTTCAATCTCACCAACCTGGATGAGCACGAGGCGTTCGCCGGGCATAACACCACGACCGAGTTCATGGCCCGCGCGGTCTTCGATGCCATGAAAGCCGCCATCGCCGCCGACAAGCTCGGGCCCGGAGCGCACGGCGTGACGCGTCTGGGCGTGCGCCTGGCGGAGTCGCATATTGCCTGGGCCGGTTACGAGGCCGATCTGTGACCTCGGTGGTATTCATCGTCGCCGGCGATCCGTCGCAGCTCACCGGCGGCTATATCTATGACGCACGCATCGCAGCCGGCCTGCAGCGCGCCGGCCACGCCGTTGAAACCATTGGCCTGGCCGGACGTTTTCCGATCGCCGACGGCCGCGCGGAAAACGCCATGGCCGATACGCTGGCAGCTCTGTCAAACGATGTGCATGTCGTCATCGATGGCCTCGCCCTCGGCACGCTGGGGGGCGTCGTGGCTGCCCATCGCGGCAATCGACGTATCACCGCGCTCGTGCATCACCCCCTGGCCGACGAGGCCGGGCTGGATGCCGGGCAGATCCAACAACTCGAGACCGCAGAGCGCGCCGCACTGGCCGAGGTCGACCACGTCATTGTCACCAGTGCCTTTACCGCGCGTCGTCTGGCCAGCACGTATGACGTAGTCGCCGAGCGCGTCAGCGTGGTCGAGCCGGGCATCCCGCGCCCGGCCACGCCTGCGCGGGCGCGCCGCGCGCCGCCGAGACGCCTGCTGTGTATCGCCACGCTGATTCCGCGCAAGGGCCACGACACGCTGGTGGCCGCACTGGCCGAACTGGCCGCACACGACTGGGTCTGTGACTTGATCGGCGATACCACGCGCGATACGGCCCATACCGCGGCCATCACCCGAGCCATCGAAGCCGCGGGCCTGAGCGAGCGCATCCATCTGCGCGGGGCTCTTGCGCCGGACGCCCTGGCCGAGGCGTATCAGGCCGCCGATCTGTTCGTGCTGGCCTCGCACTACGAAGGCTATGGCATGGTCATCACCGAGGCCATAAGCCAGGGCCTGCCCGTGGTCACGACCACCGGCGGCGCGCTGGCCGATACGCTGCCGCGCGGTGCAGGGCTGGCTGTGCCTCCCGGTGATGCGACCGCGCTCGCCGCAGCCCTGTCGCGCTGTCTGGCCGAGCCGGCGACCTACAACGACCTGGCCGCCGGCGCGCAACAGGCTGCGGCCGGCCTCAACGACTGGGACGCGGCCGGCCAGGCATTCGCCGACGCACTCGGGCTGCCCGCCCGGGCCGGCTCATGAGCGCGCCGGTCGAGGGGTCCGTATTCGATAGCACTTGGCTGGCCCTACGCGAACCGGTGGATCATGCCAGCCGGGCCCACGGCCTGAGCCGGCTGGCGGCTGGCGCGCTGGCTGCCCGGGCCACCCCGGAGGTCGTTGATCTGGGCACCGGCTCGGGCTCGAATCTGCGTTATCTGTCGGCTTATCTGCCAGGCAAGACGCGTTGGCGCCTGATCGATCACGATGCCGCGCTGTTGGCTCGCGTGGCCGCCCATGCCGGCCATGCCTTGAGCCCGCATGTAACGACCGAAACACGGGATCTGGCGTGCGAGCTCGGCCCGGCCATCGACGGCGCTGATCTGATCACGGCCTCGGCCCTGCTGGATCTTGTCTCCGATGCGTGGCTGGATACGCTGTGCCGCGGCGCCGCCGCGCAGCGCTCAGCCGTTCTGTTCGCCCTGAGCGTTGATGGCCGGATTCGCCTGACCGGCCGGATGGACGCCGACGATCAGGCGCTACTGAGCGCCCTGGCTCTGGATCAGCGCCGCGACAAGGGGCTGGGTACGGCCCTCGGCACGGCCGCGCCGGCCCATCTGATCAATCATCTGGCCGCTCGTGGCTACGGTGTGACCGCCATGCCTGCCATCTGGTATCTCGACGCACGCCGGTCCGACCTCGCGGGCGCTCTGCTGGACGGATGGGCTGCCGCCGCCGGCGCGGCCTGCCCGGCCGAGGCGCACCGCTTCGATGCCTGGGCCGCGCGTCGTACCGCGGATATCACCGCCGGGCGCAGCGGCCTCGAGGTCGGCCATATCGATGTGCTGGGCCTACCCGGTCGTTGTCGTACGGCGTAGATCAAGGTCATAGAGCCGATCCGCGCCCATCGCGTGGTCACGACAGGCCGGCCGGCGCGCCTCGGCCAGCGTCTGGATCTCGGGTAGCGACAGCCCGGGTCGGCCCGAGCCGATGAGCATCGGGGCGACCACGGTATGCAACCGGTCGATGTGTCCGGCAGCGATGAAGCCGGAAATCGTCTGTCCGCCGCCTTCGACCAGCACGCGGTGCGCGTCGTGCGCGGCCAATGTCGCCAGAATCGCGGCCGGGGCGAGCCGGCCATCGGCCTCGCGAGCCACGCGCAGCGTAGTCACACCGGGCAGTGCAGGCACATCGTCGGCGATGACATGCCAGGTGGGCGGCCCGTCGTCGATGAATACACGCCGGCCGGCACTGGCGCGCCCGTTCGGGTCGAGCACGACGCGCACCGGACTTGTGCCCGGGGCATGACGCACGGTCAGCTGCGGGTCATCGGCCTCGAGCGTGCCCACGCCGACGATCACGGCATCCACCAGCGCCCGCAGCCGATGCAGGTGCACCCGGCTGGCCTCGCCGGTCACGTAATGGGAATGCCCGCTGGCGGTTGCGATACGCCCGTCCAGCGACTGGCCGAGCTGCGCGACAACATACGGCGCACCGCCGCAGGCGACCGGCAACAGCGTATCGAACAGCGCCGCCGCCGCCTCGCTCACCTGATTCGGCCCGGCCTGCCAGGCGCCGTCGGCCCGGATGTTCAACCCATCGGCCGGGGCAGACGTCTCGTCTGCGCACGTGCGAGCCGCATCGCGAATGATCTGCCAGGCGTAGTCGGCATCGATTAATGGCATCATTGCCGCATTCTAGACTGACCGCGCCGGGAACGTGTGGCTGAGCGCCCGCTGTTTCTCCACGCCATTTTTCGCGCGGGCCAAGCAAGGACTGTCACATGCATCATGTTGAGCGTGCCATTTTCGATCTGCGTCGCGGTGTGCCCGTACTCATCGAATCCGATGAGGGCAATCGTCTCGTGGCTCCAGTCGAAGGCCTAGACAGCACGCTGCTTGCCAAATTCTTCGACGGGGCCGCCGAAGCGCCGCGCCTGGTGCTGACCGATCATCGTCTGGCACGCCTGGGCCATATTCAGCGTGACACGGCCGGCGCCCTGATGCTTGATCCCGTACGCGACAGCCGCGAAGCCATCATCGAACTGGCCTGCGCGCCCTCGGCCACGCTGGAGCAGGCCCGACCGCTCGAGGCCCTGTCGGCCGGGGATGCGGCGGGTCTGCATTTGATGCGCCGCAGTCTCCTGGTGCCAGCGGCCGTGGTGGTCGCCCCCTCGCAGCGCATGGCCGACGAACTGGCCGCCCGGGTCGCGGCCAACGACATTCTGGCCGTCACTGCCGACGATGTCGCCTTGCACTACGACGCTGTCCCGTCGCTGCTGCGGCGTGTGAGCGAGGCCGACGTACCGCTGGAAACCGCCGAGCGCTCGCGGTTCGTGGTCTTTCGCGAGCCCGATGGCCTGCGTGAACACATCGCAATACTGATCGGCGACGACACGCACTGGGCCGATCCGGTTCCGGTGCGCCTGCATTCCGCCTGCCTGACCGGCGATCTGTTCGGTTCGCTGCGCTGCGACTGCGGGCCCCAGCTGCGCGCCAGCGTGGCCGCTATCGCCAAGCGCGGCGGTGGCGTGCTTTTATATCTGGCCCAGGAAGGCCGTGGCATCGGCCTGGCCAACAAGATGCGGGCCTACCAGATGCAGGACGAAGGCCTGGATACCGTCGATGCCGATCAGGTGCTGGGGTTTGGCAAGGACGAGCGCGACTATACCGTGGCGCGCGAAATGCTGGCCCAGCTGGCCGTCGAGCACATCGACCTGTTGACCAACAACCCGGCCAAGCTCGATGCGATGAACCAGATGCCCATCGACGTCGCCGGCCGCAGCAGTGTATTCGGCCCACTCACCGAGCAGAACCGACGCTATCTGGCCACCAAGGCCACCCGGGCCGGTCACTGGCTCGATGCCATCCTCGCCGAGCCGGACGACGTGTCTGTGGGCAAGTGAGCCGTTGTCGGACAACCCGCGGATTGCCAGGCGCTCATCGAGCCTTCGGCGCGTTGCTTTGTGCACGGTCGTCACGGCTCGTCCCCGAGCCCAGCCGGGATAGATCGAACACGGCGGTCTCGTGCCAGATCTGGGCGAGACGCTCGCCGAAGGCCTCGATGAGAGCCGCGCCTTGTTCGGCGGTGGCACTGGCGGCGTTGCCGGTCACGCCTTGGGCGTTGAGATCCTCGGCGCGCCAAGCGAAGCCGGCATCGCCTTCCGGCCCGAGCGTGGCCCCGCTTGCCGCGCGCTCGGCGCCGTAGCTGGGGAAATCCGCCAGCGCGTCGCGGCGAACCCGTGCCGGCGCCAGATGCAGCATCATCGCGGTTTCCAGTGCCCCGCCGTGCAGGCCGTGCGCCAGTTCGCTGGCGGCCAGCGTGTCGGCCGGCGGCGTGAAGCGGAAATAGCTGGCCTTGACGACCAGCAGGCCATGATCGCTTCGCATCTGCAGAGCGGCCATATCGAGGGCGGCCTTGTTGCCGCCGTGGCTGTTGAAGATCACCAGGCGCCTGATACCGGCGCCGGCCACACCGGCGCCATAGGCCCGCAGCTGGGCCATTGCCTGTTCGCCGGACACACTCAGCGTGCCGGCAAAGCCGGTGTGTTCCAGACTGGCCCCCAGCGTCATGGCGGGTAGAACGATGATCGGGGCACGATTTTCGGGATAGCCGCGCCCGGCCGCCTCGATCAGCCCTGCACCGATGACGACATCGGTATCCAGCGGCAAATGCGGGCCGTGTTGTTCGATCGCGGCCATCGGCAGCACCGCCACGGGATCGGCTTCGGCCAATGCGGCCAGCTCCGGGCCGGTCAGATCAGCCCAGCGATAAAGTACGCTCATCAATCGGCAAGTCGTCGAGCAAGTGCTGCCATGATGAACAAAGGCCGCTCGTCTGCCCAGCACGCGATCCGTGCGACAGGCCCTGTGGCCATGGCATGCCGGCGCCGCTTGCGTCGAGCGTCTGCAGTATCCTGCCCGGCACGAGCCGCCGCTCGTGGCGTGCCACGATCACGGCTCGCAACGCCGCCGGGCACCCATCGTCAATCTCTGATGAGCGGCCCACCCCGAGGGCCGAGCGCCGTTGCGTATTGATACAGTGCCCGCCCACCGGCGCGGAATGGCACGCTAGGCAAGCTGCGCCTCGTCTCGAGACACAACAGCGCTCGGCGCGGGCTCGCATGAAACAGCAACAGGCCCTACGCTTTGGCTCGCACGCCTTCGCGACCACCCCACGCCGATGACGATCGTTCTGACCAGTCTCATTCTATTGTTCGCCGTGGCGATATCCGGCGTAATGATCGGCGTTCTGCCCTTTCATCTGCCGCGCCCGCTGGTCCAGATCGCCCTGGGCGCCGGGCTGGCCGTGCCGAGTTTCGGCATGCACGTGGCGCTCGATCCGGAGATATTCTTCGTGCTGTTCGTGCCCCCGCTGCTGTTCATCGACGGCTGGCGGATGCCACGGCGCGAGTTTCGGCATCTGGCGATGCCGATCACGGCCCTGGCCCTGGGCCTGGTCATGGTCACCGTGGCCGGCGTGGGGTTTTTCATTCATTGGCTGATTCCGGCGATTCCCCTGGCTGCGGGCTTTGCCCTGGGGGCCGTGCTCTCGCCCACCGATGCGGTCGCCGTGTCGGCGATCACCGGCGGAGCGTCCATCCCGCCGCGGCTGCTGCATATCCTGCAGGGCGAGGCCTTGATGAACGATGCATCGGGCCTGGTCGCGCTGCGTTTCGCGATCGCCGCCGCGCTGACGGGCACGTTCTCGATCGGCCAGGCAGGCGTAAGCTTCGTTCTGATCGGCGGCGGGGGCCTGGCCATCGGCGTGGCGATCGCCTGGGTATTCGCCCAGGTCCGCCAGCTGATGACGCAGTGGCGCGGAGACGATCCCGCCAGCCATGTCACGCTGCTGGTCCTGTTGCCCTTCGCAGCTTATCTGCTGGCCGAGCATCTGGGCGTTTCGGGCATTCTGGCCGCCGTGGCGGCCGGCATGACGCTGAACAGCCTGGATACACTCAAGGGCGAGCTCAACACACGCCTGCAGTCACGCGGCATGTGGCCGATGATCGAGTTCGTGTTCAACGGGCTGATATTCGTGCTGCTGGGCCAGCAGATCCCGGCGATTCTCTCGCTGGCCGACAATGCTCGCGTGAATATGGAGCTGTCCCGGTTCGAGATCGTGGCTTATCCGCTGGCGTTGTTCGGTCTGCTGCTGGCGATTCGATTCGTGTGGGTCGGCGCGCTGCTCAAGCTCGTGGTCTGGCGGGCACGCCGACGCGGCGAGCGTATCCGGCGGGCGTCGAGCCGTGTGGTTGCAGCGACCACGGTCGCCGGGGTGCGCGGGGCCATCACGCTGGCGGCCGTGCTGTCATTGCCGATCGCCGCGCACGAGGCCAGCGGATTTCCGGCCCGTGGATTGCTGATCTATTTTGCTGTGTGCGTGATTCTGGCGTCGCTATTGCTGGCCACGTTCGCGCTTCCGCTGCTGCTGCGCGGCATCGAACTGCCCGAGGATGACCCGCGCGCCGTCGAAGAGCGTCATGCTCGGGCCGAGGCCGCCCGATCCGCGATCCGCCGGCTCGATGACATGCGCGAGCAACGTCGTGAAGAAGCCGATGACGAGGACGAGGCCTCGCTGTATTCCGAAGTGGCCGGGCGCATCATGGCGGCCTATCAGCCGTGGCTGGATCCGGATTCTGACGCCGAGGACAAGCAACGCGCCCGACGCGGTTTCACCATGGAGCGCAGCCTGCGTCTGGCCGCGCTGGCCGCCGAGCGCGACGCCCTCTATCGGCTGCGCCACGAGGGCAATATCAACGACATCACCATGCGCCGTATCCTGGCCGATATCGATCTGACCGAAGCCTCGCTGCGTAGCGGGCGGCGTAACAAGTCATAGGCAGGCGATACCTCGAATCCTTGGGGCCTGTTGTCGTTTCATGCGGGCCCGCGCCAAGCGCTCCATGTCGTGACTATGGGCAGCAACACGAGGCGTCGCCCACTTGGCCTGTCATTCCGCGCCAGTGGGCTAGGACGTGTCGTCAATTTCAGGGCGCTGGTCCCTTCGGTCGGGCCACCCGAAAAAATTGAAGATGGGCGCCCGGCCGCAGGCGCGTCTTGATCGTGGCACAGCCAGAGCCGCGACTCGCGCCGTGCAGGACACACTGCAGATTCTCGACGAAAGCGGCGCTCGCGTGAAACGGCAACAGGCCCTAGAGTGTCGTCTACAGATTGTTAGCCGATTGCCCCATGAACCACGATTTTCATTTTTACGAGCCGGCGGCCGGGCACGGTCTGCCGCACGATCCGTTCAATGCGCTGGTCGCCCCGCGCCCGATCGGCTGGATCTCGTCGGTCGCCGCCGACGGCACCTACAACCTGGCGCCGTACAGCTTCTTCAATGCCTTCAACTACACGCCGCCGATCGTCGGCTTTGCCAGTGTGGGTTACAAGGACTCGGTGGCCAATATCGAAGCCACCGGCGAATTCGGCTGGAATCTGGCGACCCGTGATCTGGCCGAGCCGATGAATGAAAGCTGCGCGGCCGTCGATGCCAGCGTCGATGAGTTCGAGCTGGCCGGCCTCACCCCCGCTGCCTCGCGCGTGATCAGCGCCCCGCGCGTGGCCGAGGCGCCGGTATCCTTCGAATGCCGGGTCAGCCAGGTGCTGCGCCTGACCGGGGCCGATGGCGGCCAGACCGATACGTGGATGGTCTTCGGCGAAGTCGTCGGCGTCTATATCGCGAAACATCTGCTGGTCGACGGTATCTATGACACCGCGGCCGCGCACCCGATTCTGCGTGCCGGAGGCCCGGCGGATTACTTCGACATATCGGCCGATCAGCGCTTTCAGATGCATCGGCCCGGCTGAACCGCCCCCTCTATTCGTTCTATTTTGTGAGTGCTGTCATGACGTCATCTGTTGTTCGTGTTTCTACCTGCCTGACGAGCTGTGTTCTCGCCGGCGTCGTGCTTGTGGCCTGTGCGCCGAGCACCCTGCCGCAACCGGCCGGCTCGACCGAGTCGGCCTCACCGGCGATCGGCGGGTCGTTGTCGGGCACGCCCGAACCCGAGCTCACCGAGGCCGGGCAAACCGGGCGCGACCGCCTGACGCGCCGCTACGAGTGCAACACGGGTGAAATGATTCGCGTGCGCTATCCCGACGTACAGACCGCGATCGTGGCCTACGACGGCAAGAAGCGCGCCATGCACCTTGCTGTGGCTGCCGACGGGGCACGTTACGTCGGCCATCGTTACGAGTGGTGGACCCGGGGCTCCGGCCCGCGTGCCAGTGCCACGCTCTATGCCCATGACGCCGACAACAGCACCGGGCGCGAACTGTTGCAGTGCCACGAGATCGACTGATCGGCGGCCAGGGATGGTTCCCGTCTCGTAAGGGCGCCTGAACATTCACGACACGCCGGCCATTCAGCGTGGCGGCCCCACGTGGTGATCCGCTGAGAGGGCTCGCCTTGTGCCGGCGGCCCCCCTCGATTTCATGGACGGCCGGGCACACACGCCAGCCCTAGCCCACCAGACGCCAGCCCGCATAGATCAGCGCGAACGCGCTCAGAAAGACCAGCCCGGCCCGGCTCAGCCAACGCATTGCCGGGCCCGGGCGGGCGCTGGCCGGCACCTGGGCCGAGGTCACGAGCCGATAGTTCAGCCAGGCCAGCACCGGGGCGGTCAGAAACGACAACGTGGTCGCCAGATCGATCATGACCGTGAACCGGCTGCCCAGACCATAGAGCACGAGCAGCGAGCAGGCCGGAATGACCAGCAACAGCCCGCGATATAGACCGATATGGGTCTGTAGTGCCGGCCGGCCGGAAAACTGACCGATCATGTGGCGCATCACCCGCGGATGCGCGTCCAGTACGGTCAAAAGCGTGGAGAACATGGCGGTGAAGGCACAGCCGGCGATGACCGGCCAGGCCCAGGCGCCCAGGGTCTGTGTATACAACCCGATCAGTTGCTCGGCAAAGGCCGCGCCGTTGTCTGAAAACGGCGTCTCGGTGGCATACATGACCAGCGCGCCAAGCAATAGAAAGCCCACGGCCAGTACACAGGTGCCGATATATCCGATATTGAAATCCAGGCGGGCGTGCGACAGGCTCGGGGCATGGCCGGTCTGACGCGCGCGTTCCAGCGTCCAGAGCGAATGCCAGGCTGCGGCATCGATCGGGATCGGCATCCAGCCCATCAGGGCGATGACAAAGGCGATCCCGCCGGCTGACCACCAGGCCGTGGGCGATGCCCGCGACCAATCCCCGGCCGGGCCGTGAACGCCGGCCGCCACGACGGCCACGAGCGTACAGGCCGCCAGCACGGCCACGATCCACTTCACCGCGCCGTCGAGCGTGTCGTAGCGCCCACGAAAGAGAATCGCGGCCGACAGGCCAAGCAGCCCCGCCGCCCAGACCAGCGGCGAGCCGGGCAGCCCTGTCATGGCGATCGCCAGATTGGCGGTCACCAGTGCCAATGCCGCCTGAATGGCGAACATCGTGCCCACCGTGAACACGAAATAGATGCCCAGCGCATATCGCGACAACGCCCAGTAGCCGTCCAGCATCGAACGGCCGGTGGCCACGGCATAGCGTGGCCCGTACTCCAGAAACGGATACTTGAAAAGATTGACCAGCAGCACAGCCCACAGCAGTGTCAGCCCGTAATCCGCCCCGGCCCGCGTGGCCTGAATCAGATGCGATACCCCGATCGCCGCGGCGGCCAGAAGCAGCCCCGGGCCGAGGCTTGCGCGCAGGTCTTGCAAACGTTGGACGGATTTCATGACGCTTATGGGCAGTACAGACGGCGCGCGGATGATCGCGCGCTGTGGCCGACGACGCCAGTACCGACATCAGTGCTTGTCGCACCGCGGGGCGAGGCAGACAATAAGCGTCGAGTATTGGCCCGTCGTGGACGGGCGCTTTTTATCGCAAGGTGTTTCATGACTGACGTAGCTTCTATCCTGACCGCGGATTCCCTGGCGTTTCTCGAGCGTTATCTCAACAACGCCGCGCCCACCGGTCACGAATCGGCCGGCCAGACACTGTGGATGGATTATCTGCGCCCGTATGTCGACACCTTCATGACCGATGCCTATGGCACGGCCGTGGGCGTGATCAACCCCGAGGCCAAGTACAAGGTCGTCATCGAAGGCCATGCCGACGAAATCGGCTGGTACGTGAACTTCGTGACCGACAACGGGCTGATCTATGTGATGCGAAACGGCGGCTCGGATCACCAGATCGCCACCTCCAAGGCCGTGCATATCCATACCCAGGATGGCCCGGTGACCGGCGTGTTCGGCTGGCCGGCCATTCATACCCGCAACCCGTCGAAGGAAAAGACGCCCACCAAGGACAATATCTTCGTGGACGTTGGCGCAGACTCCAAGGACGAGGTGAACGCGATGGGCATCCACCCGGGGTGCGTCATCACCTACCCCGACGAGTTCATGACCCTGGCCGGCGACAAGTTCGTCTGCCGCGCGGTGGACAATCGTATCGGCGGCTTCATGATCGCCGAGGTGGCGCGCTTGATGCACGAGGCCGGCGAACGACCGGACTTCGGGCTGTATATCGTCAACTCGGTACAGGAGGAAGTGGGCCTGAAAGGCGCGCAGATGATCGCTGACCGGATCAAGCCGGATGTGGCGATCATCACGGATGTGACACACGATACCACCACCCCGATGATCGAGCAGACCACGCACGGGCGCACCAAGATCGGCGATGGCCCGGTCATCGCTTACGCGCCGTCGATTCAGAACAAACTGCGCGAGCATCTGATCGCCGTGGCCGAGCAGCACGAGATCCCGTTCCAGCGCCAGGCCCGCTCGCCGGCCACCGGCACCGATACCGATGCCTTTGCCTACAGCAACGGCGGTGTGCCCTCGGCCCTCATCGCCCTGGCCCTGCGCTATATGCACACCACGGTGGAAATGGTTCAGCGCCGTGACGTGGAAAACGTCATCCGTCTGATTCACGAGACGGTTAAATCCATCGAGACCGGCCAGACCTTCAGCTACTTCGACTGATCGGGCGTCGCCGCCTGCCGATCCCCTCGGCGGCCGGCGTATCGCCCGGCATAATAGGCCCGTCATTTTCGTGTCGGGCCTGTCATGATCGCCTCGATCGCCGCGCTGCTGGTGCTGCAGCTTATCGGCACCATCATCATCCGTCTCACCGGATTGGCGTTTCCCGGTCCCGTGGTGGGCATGCTGATACTGTTCGCCTACCTGCTCTGGCGCGGCGCCACGCCGCAGGCGTTCGAAACCACCACGCGCGCGCTGCTGCGCAATCTGGCGCTTCTGTTCGTGCCCGCCGGTGTCGGCGTCGTGACGTATCTGAAAGCCGTGGCCGATCAATGGCTTGCGTTGTCGATCACATTGATCGCCAGCGCCACCATTTCGATCGTGGTGACCGGGTTCGTGCTGCACTTTCTGATGCCGCGCGCCGAGCGCCGAGGATAACCATGCATTCGCTCGCCGAAATCTGGGTCTATCTCGAAGAGCAGCCCCTGCTTTGGCTGACGATCACCGTCGGCATATTCTGGCTGTGCCAGCAGCTCTATCGCGCGGCCCACGAGTTTCCGTTGTTGAATCCGGTGCTTGTCAGCGTGATCGCGATTGTGATCCTGTTGCTGGCCACCGGCACGCCCTACGATGAATATTTCGACGGTGCGCAGTTCATCAGCTTCCTGCTCGGGCCGGCCACGGTCGCTCTGGCGGTGCCGCTGGCCGCTGAAGCGGCCACGCTCAAGCGTTTGTGGTTGCCGATCACCATCGCATTGAGTGTGGGCTCACTGACCGCGATCCTGTCGGCGCTGGCCATCGGCATGGCCCTTGGCCTGCACGGCGAAATGCTCGTCTCCATGCTGCCCAAATCGGTGACCACGCCGATCGCCATGGGCATTTCCGACCAGATCGGAGGCAGCCCGAGCCTGACGGCGGTATTCGTTATTCTGACCGGCATCGTGGGGGCGGCCACGGGCATACCGCTGCTCAAGGCTCTGGGCCTGCGCGACCCGGTGGCCAAGGGCTTTGCCCTCGGCGTGGGCTCACACGGCATCGGCACCGCCCGGGCCTTCGAGCATAGCGATCGGGCCGGTGCGTTTTCGGGCCTGGCGATGGGCCTGAACGGGGCCCTGACCGCGATTCTGATCCCGATCGTTGTCTGGCTGTTCGGGCTATAGCGCCCGGGAACGCACCAACGCCTGACAAACGGTTGATCCATGCACCTTGCGGCTCTATGTTCGATGCATTGCTTTCAACTCGCGCATTGAATTCATGGCCATGGACGATCTCGACAGCTGGATGTGGGCCGAGGCAGTGGCCCGCCAGGAGCGGGCTGATCGCTTGCAGAAACAGTTCTTCAAGCGGGCGACCCCGCGGCCGCGACGTCAGTGGGAGCCACCGGTTGATCTGTTCGAAACCCAGGATGCGCTCTACGTGATCGTGGCCCTGCCGGGCGTCTCCGACGCGACGCTGAGCGAACTGGAAGTCCGCGGCGATACCTTGTTCGTCGCCGGCGACCGGCGGGTGCCCACGCCCGGTCAGGAAGCGGTGCTGCACCGGCTGGAGATTCCGCACGGTCATTTCGAGCGGGCCGTGGCTCTGCCCTGGCCACGGCTGGCCATCGCCGGCCATGAACTCAAGGACGGCTGTCTGTACCTGACCCTGTCCAAGCGCTAAATTTCGAGTATTCCATGAGCGAACAAGACACCAACGCACGCGTCGACGACGTTGCACGCCCCGAGCCGGGCGAGACCATCGAAGGCCCGAGCACGACGCTGGTCTACAACCGCCAGCAGGCCCCGCGCCCGGAAACCATCCGGGTGCTCCCCATGACCGAGACGGTGATGTTTCCCGAGCTGGTCATGCCCGTGGTGCTCAACCGCCAGACCAATATCAATACGGCCCAGCGGGCCATGCACGCCGACGAGCCGGTCGGTCTGCTGCTGGGAGACGGCGAGAGTTCGGACACGAACAGCCGCGACGGGCTGCATCGCACGGGCACCGTGGTGAACATTCTGCGTTATGTCACCGGTAACGACGGTGCACATCATCTGGTCTGCCAGGGCGTGTCGCGTTTCAAGGTGCGCGAGTTCATCGAAGACGAAAACGGCACGCTGAGTGCCAAGATCACATGGATCGACGAGCCCACCTCCGAAGGCGACAAACAGATCGATGCCCGCATGTCGAACCTGCGCGCGCGAGCGCTGGAGGCCATCGAATTGATGGATCAGCCCTCGCGCGAGCTGGCCAATGCGATCCGCTCGATCGAATCGGCCGCGCTACTGGCCGACGCCACGGCCGGCTATCTCGGCCTCAAGGCCAAGGAGAAACAACAGATACTGGAAACCGTGGCACTGGACGCCCGCCTGGAGCTGGTTCAGTCGTTCATGGATTACCGGCTTGAGGTGATGCGCCTGTCGCAAGACATCAACAAGCAGACCCAGGATCGGATGTCCGAGCATCAGCGCAAGGCCATGCTGCGCGAGCAGATGCGCTCGATCCAGCGTGAACTGGGCGAGGATGACAGCGTGGCCGAGGAGGCCGAGCGCCTGCGCGAGGCCCTGGACAAGGCACAACTGCCCGAAGACGCCGCGGAGCAGACCTCGCGCGAGTTGAAGCGTCTCGAGCGCATGTCCGAATCCTCGGCCGAGTACTCGATGGTACGCACCTATCTCGAGCTCATGGCCGAGCTGCCCTGGGAACGTCTGTCCACCGACGCCATCGATATCAAGCAATCGCGCGAGATTCTGGACGAGGACCACTATGGCCTCGACAAGATCAAGCGCCGTATCCTCGAGCATCTGGCGGTGCACAAGCTCAACCCCGAGGGCAAGGCCCCGATTCTGTGTTTCGTCGGCCCGCCGGGCGTGGGCAAGACATCGCTGGGCCGATCGATCGCCCGATCGATGAATCGCGAATTCGTGCGGGCAGCACTGGGGGGTGTACACGACGAATCCGAGATTCGTGGCCACCGGCGTACCTATGTCGGCGCCATGCCGGGCTCGATCATCAGCCAGATCAAGAAAGCCGGCACGCGCAATCCGGTGTTCATGCTCGACGAGATGGACAAGCTGGGCAGCTCGGCCCACGGCGATCCGGCCTCGGCCCTGCTCGAGGTGCTGGATCCGTCGCAGAATGACACCTTCAACGACCACTATCTGGGCACGCCGTTCGATCTGTCGAAGGTCATGTTCATTGCCACAGCCAACGTGCTGGACACCATTCCCGGCCCGCTGCGGGATCGTATGGAAGTGATCGAGGTGCCCGGCTACACGCGCGAGGAAAAGAAACAGATCGCCAAGCGGTATCTCGTGGACCGTCAGCTCGAACAGTCGGGCGTAACCCGCGAACAGGTCGATATTTCCGATGCCGCGCTGGATACGATCATCGCCGGCTATACCCGCGAAGCGGGCCTGCGCAACTTCGAGCGCCAGATCGGCGCCATCGCCCGGCACGCCGCGGTCAAGATCGCCGAGGGCGAGCCCGGCCCGGGGCTGATCGAGCCCGATGACCTCAAGGCCATCATCGGCGCCAAGCGCATGGATGACGAAGTCGCCCTGCGTACGAGCGTGGCCGGCGTGGTCACCGGCCTGGCATGGACGCCGGCCGGAGGCGACATCCTGTTTGTGGAGGCCTCGCGTTCACCCGGCAACGGCAAGCTGACCATCACCGGCCAGCTGGGCGATGTCATGCGTGAATCCGCCCAGGCCGCTCTGTCGCTGGTCAAGGCACGAGCAGAAACACTGGGCATCGAGCAAGAGCGATTGGACAAGTCGGATATCCATATCCACGTGCCCGCGGGGGCGATCAAGAAAGACGGCCCCAGCGCCGGGGCAGCGCTCTATACCGCGCTGGTGTCGCTGCTGACCGATCGCAAGGTGAAAAACGATGTCGCCATGACCGGTGAAATCAGCCTGCGCGGTCAGGTGCTGCCCATCGGTGGCGTGAAGGAGAAGACGCTGGCCGCGCATCAGGCCGGTATAAAGACCGTGCTGCTGCCCGAGCGCAACGCCCGCGACGAGGACGATATTCCCGACAATATCCGGCAGGCCCTGGATATCCGGTATATCGGCGAGGTCAGTCAGGCGATCGAACTCGCGCTGGAGTAGCGCGTGTCGCGATGAAGCCGGCCGGCGTGGCCGGCTTCAAGCAACGATCAGCTCACGCACCCGGGCCGCTACGGCCTGACAGTGCGCATCGTCGGCGTCGAGCTCGGCCAAGGCATCGGCCAGGTTGAGTACATAGTCGCGGTTCGGCCCGCTCGGCCCGGTTGAAGCCACAACCTGGGCAGCGATGTCCTCGACCGGTGCCTCGCCTAGCCAGGCCGCATTGTCGGGCGTGGCGATATAGACCAGGCCTTTCTCGGTATGCCCGTCGACAAACGTCATGGGCTGGGCAAAGCGCAGATAGCCGTTCTTTTCTCGATGATCGAGATAATCGAACACCGCCGGGGTCACGCGATAGGCCATGCCCAGACAGCTTGCCCCCGGGGCTTCGACGAGGGTGACGACACGCCCCGGCGCGTGCGGTGTGCCGCGATGATCGTGCGAGCCCTGCCAGTAGCGTCGCACCCAGCCTTCGATCGTGGCCGGGGCGCGCTCGATATAGTCGAAACCGGCCTTGTAGATCAGCGAGCCGTAGCCAAACAGCCATAGCTCGTCGTGATCGTCGAAGACGGCGGTCCGGCGATTGGCCTCGGTCGTATCAAAAGACACGCGACGCCCTAGCTCAGGCGGCTTTCGTGGAGCACTCGCCGGCCACACCGAAGTGCGTATACAGCCGGTCGAGCACGCCGCGAATCGCCTCGCCCTGCAGCGCGATCCGCGCGGTCAGCTCGGCCACGGCATCGTCGGCATCGACCGAGTCCAGATCCTCCTGGATCAGGTCGAGTGGCCGGATCCGTTTGAGATCCAGGTTCTCGTCGACATCGAACTCCAGTGCGTCATCGACCGCGACGTTGAGCTTGGTTGCCTGCATGCCCGAGGCCAGATGGGCACGGATTTCGTCCTGCTGCAGATCCATGGCCGTGATGCGCAGGCTGGCCTTGGTCTCGTCGCTGGTCTCCAGCAGACAGCGATCGCCGAGCTCGAAACCGTTGGGCAAGGCACCCGGCTCGGTCACCCAGCGCGAGAGTTCGCCGGCCACACCGATCGTGGGTTCGGCGCGCTTGACCGGGAGACTGCCGAGTGCCTCGCGCAGGGCGGCCACGACCTCCTCGGCCGTGTTTTCCGATGAGGCATCCACCCAGACGCGGCTGGCCCGCATGTCCACGATGATCGTGGTGCGCTTGGCGCGCGTGAAGGCGCGCGGCAACAGCTCGAAGTGAACCTCGTCCTTGAGATCGGCTTTTTCGCGCCGGCTGACCTTGCGGTCCTCCTTGGCCTCGATGGCCTCCACGCGCTCGGCGACTTCCTCGGCCACGACCGGGCCGGGCAGTACGCGCGAGATCGTCTGATAACAGCACACGGCCAGGCCATCCACCACGTGCGTCATGGCGTGCTCGCCCTTCAACGGCGGCACGAAGCCGCCCACGGACACGGTCTGATCGCCACAGGGCGGGCACAGCGCCTCGCCCAGCGCGTCATCGAGCCCGGCGGCCGTCAGACCCAAGTCGCTCGTCCCCAGAAAGACACAGAGATTACGTAACCACATACGACAGGCCCCCGGACCATCGTCCGGTATTCATATTGATTTGGATGATTCGAACCGCAGTTCGATAGGCTGGATTGATCGATCCGTCAGTGCGGGCATCACAACCACCGCGCAGCACCATACGCCGCGCGTCAAGGCTTCTCAAGCTGGACGCCCGGATGTCGCCCTGCTCTATCGAACAGGCACTCGGGATTCACAAATCCTATCGTGACAGCCACTCGCTCGGTATGCGGACACGCCCCCCATGAACTCAGGCAACGCCTGTGGCAATATCCCGCCACGCCACGGACCGGGCGGCGACGGTTCTTGATCATCGAGTCGTTCATGGCTTTTGCAAAACGGTCTTTTTCGTATACCTGCTGTCTGGCCGGCCTTGTGTTGGCCAGCCTGGTGAGTCTGGCCGGCTGCGGCAAGGCCGACGACAGCGCGTCTACCGAGCGCAACGGCCCATCGCGCGTGGCGACCCAGATCGGCTATATGCCGATCCTGCCGGATGCCCAGCTGTTCGTGAATCTGGAAAACGGTCGTCTCGACAAGGCCGGCATCGAGGCCGACCTCGTGTCGTTCCAGAACGGGCCGGCCATGGTTCAGGCCCTGGCTTCCGGGCAACTGGATATCGCCTACTTCGGCATCGGGCCGACGATGGTCGCGCGGAGCAAGGGGGCCGATATCCGCGTGGTCGCGGCCAACATCGTCGAGCAGATCAGCTTTGTCGCCCTGGCCCCGCTGGCCGGGTACTTTGAAAGCGGCCCGGCAGATACCGCCTTCGCCCGCTTTGCCGAAGCCGAAGGCCGCAAGGCCAAGATATCGACCTTTCCGATCGGTTCCGTGCCGCAGACCGTGTTCGATTACTGGCGGATCAACACGCTGGGCATCGACGATTCGGCCTTGCAGATGGTCTATCAGGGCGCCTCACAGGTGCAGCAATCACTGCTGACCGGCGCCGTGGACGGCGCGGCTATCCTCGAGCCCGTGGTCTCGATCGTGCAGTCGCGCAACGAGGCCGCCCGCGTGATCGCAAGCGGCGGCGAACTGTTTGAAAACCAGCCGGGCGCGGTCATGGCCGTGCGTGCGGATTACCTCAAAGCCCACCCTGATGTCGTCGAGCGCCTGGTGGCCGCCCAGATCGACGCCACGCGCGCATTGAACGCCGGCGACAAGGCCGCGGTATCGGCTGTTGCCAAGTACGTGGGCGGCGGGCGGCTGCCGCGCAAGATCATCGAAACCGCGGTGGCCCACTCGAAGGGGCATTTCGTGGCCGATCCCCATCGCATCATCGATGCCACCAAGCGGATGTACGAATTCCAGCGCGCGCAAGGCACCCTGACCGGCAACCTGGATATCGGCGCATTGTTCGATACCTCGTTCTTCGATGCCGTTGATGACACCGGCGGGCCCGGCCACGGCGAACCCGCCCTGGCCAACTAGCCGGTATGGCGCGACGTATCTCTCGAACCGCCCGCACCGCGACCCGGCAGACGCCGGCCGCCCGCCTGCGCCGCATCACATTCGGCGTGGCCGGGCTCGCCGCCTTCGTAGCGCTGTGGAAGTGTGCGTTCGTCTTCACCTGGGCGCCGTCCGGCACCCTGCCCGATCCGTTCTCGATTCCGGCCGCGCTGGCTGCCGAATACACGAACGGGCATCTGCTGCCGGCGCTGGGCTCGAGTCTGATCCACTATGTCTGGGGCCTGGCCGTGGGCACAGTGGCCGGTTTCATCGTGGGGCTTCTGGCGGCCACATCGCCGGCCTTCGATGATGTCCATCACCTGCTGGCACGTATTCTGCGTCCGATTCCGCCGCTGGCCTGGGTGGTGTTCGCCATTGCCTGGTTCCAGGTCAGCCATGCCGGCGCGGCGTTCGTCATTTCAATCGGCGTGTTCTGGGTCAACTATTTCGCCACGGCCGCCGGTGTGGCCGGCGTGGATCCGCGTTTCTACGAGTTGGCCCGGGCCTTTGGCCATGGCGGGTTCGTGGCCCGGGTCACCACGGTCACGCTGCCCGGGGCTGCGCCGGGCATTCTTTCAGGCATGCGCACGGGCGTGGGCCAGGCCTGGATGACGCTGATCGCCGCCGAGCTGCTCGGCGTGCCCGGTATGGGCCAGCAGATGAACTCGGCGGCCGGTGTGGGTGCCTATGACGCAGTCGTGGTCTATATGCTGGCGATATCGCTGATCTATTCGCTGTCCGACGGTGCCTTCGCACTGGTACAGAATCGGGTACTGCGGTGGCGGCCATGAGTGGCCACGATCTACTCACCATCCAGGGGCTGCACTTCGCCTACCCCGATACCGACACCCCGGTCTTTGCCGATATCGATCTGTCGATTGCCGACGGCGAATTCGTGGCCCTGGTCGGCGGCTCGGGGGTCGGCAAATCCACCCTGCTCAGAAACGTCGCCGGTTTGATCGCGCCCAGCGGCGGCCAGCTGTCCATCGCACCCGACACCTCGGATGGCAGCCGTGACCGAGCGTTCGTGTTTCAGGATACGCGCCTGCTGCCCTGGCGCCGGATCGACGCCAATATCGACTACGGCCTGACCGGGCTGGGGCTGTCCAGAAGACAGCGACGCGACCGGATCGATGAAGTGCTTGACCTGACCGACATGAGCGCTTATCGCCGACGCTGGCCGCACGCCATTTCAGGCGGCCAGGCACAGCGTATCGGCCTGGCGCGCGCGCTGGCCGTGCATCCGCGGTTGTTGCTGATGGACGAGCCGTTCTCGGCCGTGGATGCGCTGACGCGCTCGCGTCTGCAGGACGAGCTGCTGGCCATCTGGCGCCGCATCGGCATGGCCGTGCTGTTCGTGACCCACGATATCGAGGAAGCGGTCTACCTGGCCGATCGCGTCATCGTCATGCGCGGGGCCCCGGCCGAAATCGTGCGCCGCGAAACCATCCCCTGTACCCGCCCCCGCGATCGTACGGCCACGGATTTCCGGGCGCTGGCACGCAACATCGCTGACTCTCTATGACCGCTACCGCCGAAGACACCCTGCGCCTGTTGATTCACGCCTCCACCGAAGGTGCGCTGGCCCGGGCCCGCAGTAATGCCATCAATCTGCTGCGCGCCGAGCCCGCTGCCGCGGTCGAGATCGTGGTCAACGGCCCGGCCGTCGCCGCGGCTCTGGCAAGCCCGCACGATACGGACCGACTTCTGCGTCTATGTGCCAACACGCTGGCCAACAACGATCTCGAGGCCGATCCCGAACTGGCCCGGGTCAAGGCGGCCGTGCTCTATATCGCCCAGCGACAACGCGACGGCTGGTCGTATATGCGGGCCTGATCGATATCCGGCAATCTGTTTAGCCGTTACGTGGCCGATTGCACCATCGTCGGGCGTGGCCGGCTCAGAACGCGAACAGCACGCCCATGCCCACCGCCATCTGGTCGCTCAGGCTTTCGTTTTCGTTACGGATCCGCTCGCTGGGAATCGCCAGCCCGCCCTGGATACCGACGCTGTCGTTGATCCAGCCCTGGGTCATGAAACCCCGCATGCCGGTGCGGTTGTTGAACAGATCATCGTCGTCGCTGCGCGGGCGCCATTCGTCGATATTCGGATTGAGCTGCTGGCTGATCGCCTGTTCCTGATCCCGCTCGGCGTCTCCGATCGAAGGCGTCGTGGCCTCCGGGGCGCCCGGATAAGTGAGATCCATATCCGCGAAATCGACATCGACCGGGGCCGGCACGCGTACTCGTGTGATCCGCACGGCCGGCATGGTCGGCGGTGCCGGGCTGGAGGCGAGCCCGGCTCGGTCGAGCCCGCGGGCCGCGGCCCAGGCCAGGCCATGATCCACCGGCAGATGATAGAACCGGCCGGCCGGCGTGGCGGGCGGCGGCGTGGCCGCGGTCATCGGTATCGTCTCACTCGCCGGGTGATCCATCACGAACCAGGCGGCCAGGCCAAGGGCCAGGCTGGAGAGCACAGTCGCGACGATCACTCGTGTCATTGGTTTGTGGGTCACCCGAAAGACGAAGCCGGTTCGTACACTATTGTAAGCCTGTTTGCCGGCTGTGCACTGTGGCGTGCAGCCCGTCTGTGTCAGTGTGGGCTAAAACGCCGTACGGGCGCACCCTAACGCCCGAGGCGACGGGCAGGCCCGCCCATGGCAGATTGACGACGGCGCCTTGGCGTTACAATACCGGGCAGCCGCCATATCGATGATCGGCGCGCACGTGCGCCGCAAGCGAGCGCTGTTTTGAATGAAGACCGCCCCGTATCGTGGCGATAACGATTTCCCGGTCGAGCGTGGCCGGCCGCCTGCCGCGGTGCCATGCCGACGGTGTTCCTGGGCGGTGCGACGGCCTTGTGCGCTGGACTGAGTCACGAATACTTGAGCCGGCGGGCCGGTATTGGTCTGATACACCCATGACATCGAATCTTGCCGATAACACTGACCCAACGGGCCGGGCGGGCGCATGACGCTTCGTAACGTCGATGCGCTGTTTTCGAGTCGCTCGGTCAGTATCTTCGGCCGGGCGCGAAGCGCTGCCCAGCAGCAGCTTGTCGACAACGTTCGCGCCAGTTCCGGGGAGGCCGTCCAGCATCTGACCGGGCGGCCCTCGCGCTGGCAGTTTCCGGGCGAGCCGGGCACGGTCGGCATCATACTCGATTCGCGCTGGGCGCGCCCGCGGGCAATCGCGGCCCTGGCAGATGCCGGATGTCGCGCGCTGATCTGGGCCGCGACTTCACCGATCGGCGACGATGTCCTGCGTGCTGCCCGCCCGACCAATCTGCGTCTTCTGGGCGGGCGCTCGGCCGGCGTGGTGGATACCCGCAACGGCCTGAACATGACATCACTGGCGCTGCCGCCGCGGGCCGGCAAGGTGGCGCTCATCACCCAGTCGCAATCGCTGACCGCAGGCGCGCTCGACTGGGCGCTCGGGCGCAACATCGGGTTCTCGTGGCTGGCCTGTACAGGCGCCGAGGCCGATATCGATGCCGCCGATCTTCTCGATCACGCCGCGCTCGATCCGCGCACGCGCGCTGTGGTGTTGCAGATCGGCGATATACACCAGCCACGCAAGTTCATGTCGGCCGCGCGGGCGGCCGCACGTGTGAAACCGGTGCTGGTATTACAGACCCAGTCGCGCAACGCCCGCGTCATGGGCCCGGATCCGGTGCGCTCGGCCGCCTTTGCCCGGGCCGGCCTCATCGAGTGTGAAAACCTGGGCGGACTGTTCGACGGTCTGGCCGCACTCGATCTTTTGCCGGCGGTACAGGCCGATCGGGTGATGGTGCTCGGCAACGGTGCCGGCGTGTGTGCCCTGGCCAACGATGCGCTGCGCCGCAAATCACTCGCTGCGGCCCGGCCGGGAAGCGAAATGGCCACCGCGCTGGCCGATATCGCCCCACGGGCGCACGACACACCGGCCGGTATCGACCTGGCCGGTTCGAACATCCAGGAAACCGTCGATGTGCTTCGTGCCGCACTGGCCAACAGCAAGCGGGATGGCGTGCTGCTGGTACACAGCCCCGTGGCCGGGCACCCTCACGAGCCGATGGTTCAAGCGATTGCCGATGCCGGCCTGGACCGACGCTTGATGACCGTATGGCTGGGGCTGCAGACCGCGTTGCCGGCCCGCTCCCAGGCCGCGGCGGCCCGTCTGGCCACCTTCGCCTCGGTCGATGAAGCGGCCCGGGCGATCCAGTATCGCAAGCGATACCAGGCGACCCGCGAGCTGTTGACGGCCACCCCACCACCGGACCCCTCGGTGGCCGCGGACGTGGAGAACCTGCGCCATCGGCTGTCGGTGCTGGCTGCCGACGGCGTGGAATGGCTGTCCGGCGACGACACCGCCGAGCTGCTGGCCGACTACGGGATCCTGGGCGCCGAAAGCGGGCAGCGCGGGGCTGATCCGTCGATGCAGGTCCGTATCGAGGTCGTGGCACACAGCGAGCTCGGCATGGTCATGCGCGTGACCGACGAAACGCTGGGGGTGCCGCCGGCGTATGGCTTTGCCCCGCTGGATACGCTTCTGGCCCGGCGCATGCTCGAAGGCGCCAGTGCCGGGCGTCTGGTGGCGACCACCGAGGCCGTTGAAGCGCTGGCCCGAGCGCTGGTGCGCCTGTCCAAGCTGGTGGTCGATCTGGCCCGGATCGCGCGGCTGGATCTCCATCTGGCGATCGGCCCCCACGGACGCCTGCATACGCCGACCGATACGCTGGTCGAGATCACCCAGACCCCGATGGCCGAGCGCCGGCGCCTGGCCATGGCGCCCTATCCGGCCCGGATGCGTCATCGCGTGACCCTGGCCGACACGCACACCTATATCGTGCGCGCGATCCGCCCCTCGGACGAGCCGCTGGTGCTCGATCTGCTGGCCAGTCTCTCCCCGGAAGAGATCCGGCTGCGGTTTTTCACCTACATCCGCCATTTCTCGCACGACATGGCCGCCCGTATCACCCAGGTCGACTACGACCGCGAAGTGTCACTCGTGATCAGCCCGGCCGATGACGATGCCGGCCTGGCCGCGATGGGCACGATCATCGCCGACCCCGACGGGCGCGAGGCCGAATTCGCTGTGCTGGTGCATCACAGCCATACCGGGGTGGGACTCGGCCGGCATCTGCTGGATTGTCTGCTGCGCCAGGCCTGGGCACGCGATATCGCGACCGTCTACGGCGATATCCTGTCGCATAACCGACCGATGCTCGAGCTGGCCAAACGGCTCGGCTTTTCAATCAAACGCTCGCTGGATGACCCATCGAGTATCCGGGCCGAGATCGATGTCGGCGCGTATCGGGCGGCCCACGAAGCCCGAGCGGCCACCCGATCGCCCCCCGGGGAGGCCTAGAGGCCCATGCGATAGGGCCCGGCCTGCGTTTTTCATCACCGGCAGAACCCATGATCGATACCCGGCCTCTTTATCGCGTATCACGCGCCGTCTTCGCCTTGGGCCTGGCGATGCTGCTGGCTTCGCCCGCGCTGGCCTGGGGGCCGGTCGGCCATGCCATCGTTGCCGATATCGCCGAAGTTCACCTGAATCCGACCGCCCGTGCCCATGTTGCCCGACTCCTGAAACAGGACGGCGCGCGACATCTGGATGAAATCGCCTCCTGGGCCGATGCCATTCGAGGCGATCATCCCAACACCCGCCCCTGGCACTACGCGGATATCCCCGTGTCCGCCGACGGTTTCAAGGCCACACGCGATTGCGCGGCGCGCAACTGCCTGGTCCTCCAGCTGATACGTCATATCCGCGTGCTCGACGACACAGACGCCACGCCGCGCTCGCGCGAGGCCGCGCTAAAGTTCGTGGTACACCTCATCGGGGATCTGCATCAGCCCCTGCACGCCGCCGATCGCGACGACCGCGGCGGCAACGACACCCCGCTGACCTACTTCGGCCACGCCACCAATCTGCACCGTATCTGGGACAGCACGATCATCGAGCGTGCGCTGAGCCTGCACCCCCGGGTCGATGACCCGATCGACCATACCGCCGTGCGGGCAGCCGCCCGCAGCCTGGATGCCGAGATCCGGCCCGCTGCTGCCCGGCAATGGACCCGCGGCCTGCGGGCGCTGCAACGCCGCGATACCGTTGTGGCCTGGACCCACCAATCCCATCGCCTGGCACGCGCGGTGGCGTACGGCCTGTTGCCCGAAACGCCCCGGGCGCCGGACTGGTCCAGCGCGTATCAGAAGGCAACCTGGCCTTATGCCAAGGTACAGCTCCAGCGCGGTGGCCGCCGTCTGGCGACCGTGCTCAACGCCGTGCTTGGCCCGGAATAAGTCATCGAACCTGTAATTTCGTGACGCAGGTTCGACATCTATCGAAAACCATTCCATAGCACGGCCTGCGACCGTGCTATGGAATGGTGTCCCCGGCAGGAGTATTCGGCGCTTCGCGCCTCACCCTTCGGGCCAGTCGCTTGCGCGACTGTTCGTCGTGGCGAGGACGTGTTGCGGTTTCATATGCGTCCGCATTGGAGACCGCAAATCGCGTCCTGCAAGGCGCGAGTTGAAGCATCGTGGCGTGCCACGATCAAGACTCGTAAAGCTGCAGGGCACGATTTGCGGCCCAACCCTTCGGGCCAAACGCTGTTTTGCGGCAATACAGCGTTCTAGCCCAGTGGCGCAGAATGACTGCGCGGCGTGAGCTATGCCTCGCCTTGCCGCAAAACAGCGCTTGGCGCGGACGCCTATGAAACCGCAACACGCCCTAGCGCCACGCCGTCGAACCTGTATTTTCCATGTCGCAGGTTCGACATCTATCGAAAACCATTCCATAGCACGGCCTGCGACCATGCTATGGAATGGTGTCCCCGGCAGGAGTCGAACCTGCGACCTGCCGCTTAGGAGGCGGCTGCTCTATCCTGCTGAGCTACG
>MDTG01126761.1_pt1 | contig 54367 bp, 52 predicted proteins | sample 811421 | NCBI WGS metagenome assembly MDTG01 (sample SAMN05326645, study PRJNA326480) | marine metagenome | isolation source: seawater | place: Pacific Ocean: South East | collected 2011
CGTTGATAGGCTGGATGTGGAAGCGCAGTAATGCGTGCAGCTGACCAGTACTAATAGCTCAATTGGCTTGATTTATGCACTGAAAAAAATTTTTTATGATATTAATATTTTTTAAAAAACTAAAATATATTTTAGTTCTTTTTAAGAATGCTTTATTTAACAGAGAAAAAGCCAGAGAGTTAATCTTAAATTTATTTTATTTAAAATATTACATTAAAAAAAATCAACTTATAACTGCAGAATACGAATATCCTAAAGTTACTGATTTTCAAAACACATCATTAGAACTAGCAAATCAAAACCATCCGGCTCCATTATTGATATTAAAGAGAAATATTAATTATTGTTTAAACAACAATTTTATTGATAACACATTTAATTTTATTGATATTGGCACAGGTTCTGGATTGTTAATGCATTACGTCTTAAACAATCTAGATTATTTCCAGAGTTATCAAGGTATTGAATTTGAAAAAAATTTTTTTGAAATAGGTAAAAAAAATTTAATTAATTACAGACATAAGAATCTTAGTTTATTTTACATGGATGCGAGAAATTTTTTTTTAGAAGATAAAAAACTTTTAATTTACTTATATAATCCATTTAAATTTGATATTTTGAAAATATTTTTACAAAATAATTATGAAAATATTAATAATAACAAATCTGTAATTATTTATCACAATGATATTTATCTCGAAGAAATTAAAAAAGAATTTAAGTTCAAATACATTGAAATATTTCTAGGTACATCTTTCATTTTACCCAAAAATTAAATAAATCTTTTTTATTTATTAATTGAAACTAAAATTTATTTATAAAGTTTTTTAATATTCTTTATCTTATTTAACATAGAATATTTACTTGTATTATATATTTCTATATTTTTACTTTTTGCCACATTAGATATTTTGTTAAAATTAAATAAAATATTTTTCCTTTCTTGATAGAAAGAGCTTGTCAATTTAAAATTTTTAAAGACTAATCTTGAATTTTTTAAATCAACAAGGTTTTGATATAGTTTATTGAATCTCTTATAAATAAAAATTTTAAATAAATTAATTGGTTTATTGTTTTTCATTTGTATTTTTTTATAATCAGATATTCCATCATTTATGTACTTTCTAATTATTATGTTTGTTTTTGAGGTTTTTTTATCAAATATTCCTGCATAATGATCTTTACGGTATTCAGGTAAATCTACCCCTGAAATATAAATTTTCTTACATCCCAATATCATTGCAAAAGCAAGAGCTTCTATCGCAATTGTGCCAGATGGAAGTTTAAAAAAATTTTTTTCATGAAAATAATTGCAAAAAACGTCCAAAAGTGATGTTTCTGTTTTGCTAATAAAACTACAACATTTTTTTTTTTTATTACAATATTTTTTATTTTTATGAATGTGATCCCAGGCAAACCAATTAACTTTTAATCTCCTATCTAAACTTTCTCTATTAAAATTTCTTATACCTCCATACGCATTTGTATTTGAAAATAATAAAGTAGTTTTTGATGAGTTTATCAATTTTAAATGAGAAGGTATATCAGGTATAGGAAAAAATTCGTTGCTAGCTATCCAGTATTTTGGTTTTATTTGTTTTTTAAATCTAATAATTGAGTCACCAAAACAAATAACAATTCCTTTAAATTTTTTAAATTCAAAGTTTCTAGCACTATTTGATCCACCAACTAAAAGACAAGATTTACCTTTTTCTTTATTAACGAAATAATTTAGGCTCTTTATTTCCATTGCATATTATTTTTTTCTTGCTGTAATAAAAATTGTATCGCTTACTTCTTTTTTTTCAATTAACCGTTTATAGAATATATTAAAGCTATTATTAAAATGATTGTACCTTTCATGTCCCCCAGGTTTTCCATCAATTAACCAGCCCATCAAATTGTTTGCATCATATCTTTGAACAAAATTGACATTTACATTTTTGAAATTACTATTTTTTAAAAGTTTTATGATCGAGTTTTTAGTATGCAAAACTAAATGTTCACTCCACAATATAAAATTTTTATAAGAATTTAAATCAAGTAAATAATCATGAGCACAGGGAACCTCTAGATAAAGATACCCACTTTTATTTAATTTATTGTAAATAGTATTTATGAATTTAATCTGATCAGGTACATGCTCAAGAACATGAAACAAGGTTATTACATCATATTTATTTTCTACTTCATCTAGATTTTTATAAATATTTAAATATTTTGAACTCTTTTTTCTGTGTTCTTCATTTAGTTCCACCCCCTCTGCAATCTTAAATTTTTTTTTCACAAGTTGCAAAAAATCTCCTAATGCCGAACCTACATCTAATAATTTTTTCTTTTTGGAAGTTTTTATAAAATTTATCCTTCTTTTATAGTCTTTAACATAAATTTTAATTGGATTTTTTAGATTATATCTTTTTTTTATTGTTATAACGTCATCATTATAATTTCTTTTTTGATAATAATTTTTGGTTAGTTTTTTTTTAATAAAAATTACATTTGTATTTCTATCTTTATAAATATTAATTTTTTTATCTCTTGTTTTTTTACTATATAAAAATACATCCTTAGATTTAACTGCTTTTATTTTTAATAAATCTTTAAATAAATTTGACATTATAGATTTTTTTATGAATTTTCTTTATAATGTTTTTGTTAAATTTTAAAGTTTTATTAACATCTCTTGTTCCTATTTGAATTATGTCTTTATATTTAAAATCTAATTTAGCCATTTTTTAATTGTTTAATTTGTTTATTCCTCCAGTCTATATTTCTAAAAAAATTTATATTTCTCAAATTTAAATTTTTATTTAAGTAAGAATTTATATTTTTTCTACTTTCATAAGAACCAAATTTTAAATATATCTTTCTTAATAAAATAAAATCTTCTTTATAATCCAGTGTTAATCTAAAACTTTTTTTTGTAATATATCTAGCGTTTTTAAGTTTTATAATTTTCAAAAATTTAGATGATTTTTTTATTATATTGTCTATCATCTCTATATCTAGTTTATTACTATTTAGATCCATTTTATCTATAATTTTATTTAATGAGACTGTTTTAAAGCTATAACCTTCAGTTGCAGCTCCATTTCTAGAGTTTGATGACGGTTCAACAATATCAAATTTATTAAGAAGTATCATGCTTTTTTTAATACTATTATGATCAAAAAAAATATCGTCAGCATCAACAGTATGAAATTTTTTTATTTTAAAATTTTTAGCACAGTCAAGCCATCTTTTAATTTTGTTTTTATTTGATCCAAAATATATTTTGATTTTATGTTTATTGGCAAATTTTTTAAACCCTTTATCAATTTTTAAATCAGTAGTGCAAATTATTGGAATAAGTCTAAATTTTTTTAATCTTAATATTATATGATCAAGAATTGTTTTTTCTTCTAGTTTTAAGAAACATTTTTTTTTTAGTCTAGATGAGCTTAGTCGGACAGTAATAAAGCAATAGCTCATATGATTAAAAATAATTTCTTTTTCTTGATATAAAAAATAATACATATATAAATAATTCGCAATGTCAGATTTACAACATGCTCTCTCTAAAAAATGTTTCATTATAGCTGAAGTAGGAATCAATCATAATGGAAGTATGGAAATTGCAAAAAAATTAATTGATATGGCAATAAAAGCTGACTGTGATGCTGTTAAATTTCAAAAAAGAACTATAAATGTAGTCTATAGTGAAGAAATATTGAATAGTTATAGAGAAAGTCCGTGGGGAAATACTCAAAGAGATCAAAAACAAGGGCTGGAATTTGAAAAAAAAGAATATGACGAAATTGATGAATACTGTAAATCTAAAAATATAGAATGGTTTTCTTCAGCATGGGATTTGGAGAGCTTAAAGTTTTTAGATCAATATAATTTAAAAAATCACAAAATAGCATCTGCTATGATTACACATAAACAGTTTTTATTGGAAGTTGCAAAAAGAAAAGTTCATACATTTATATCAACAGGAATGACAAAAACCTCAGATATTGATTATGCAGTAAATTTATTTCAAGAAAAAAATTGTGATTTCACCCTAATGCATACAGTTTCAACTTATCCATGCAAAGAAGATGAATTATCTTTGATTAATATCTTAAAGTTAAAAGAAAAATATAATTGCAAAGTAGGGTATAGTGGACATGAAGTTTCTCCTGTACCTAGTATAATAGCGGCATCACTTGGTTCAGAGGCCATTGAAAGACATATTACTTTAGACAGATCAATGTATGGTTCAGATCAGGCTGCATCTTTAGAGTGGGGTGGTTTAAAACTTATGGTTGATTATATAAGAAAGATCCCCCTAGTGTTTGGAAAAGATACAAGGACTACAATCTTACCATCAGAAAAAGAAATAGCAAAAAAACTCAGATATTGGGAACAGTGAAAGAAAAAAAAATTTTTGATATTTTCAAAAATAACATTAATGAAACAATTAATGTTAAAAAATCATTAATCAGCTTATCAAAGAAAATAGATATATCTATAAAGTTAATAACTGAAACGATTGAAAACGGTGGTAAAGTAATGCTTTGTGGAAATGGAGGATCGGCTGCAGATGCACAACATTTAGCTGCAGAATTCCTAATCAGATTAAGACCAAAAGTAAATAGAGCTCCTTTACCTATGATAAGTTTGGCAACAGATACTTCAACTTTAACTGCTTGTGGAAATGATTATAGTTTTAATAAAATTTTTTCCAGACCCTTTGAAGCATTATCAAAAGAGAATGATCTTTTACTTGTTATAAGTACTTCTGGTAACTCAAAAAATATTATTGAAGTTTTAAAATCTTCAAAAAAAAGAAAAATTAAAAGTATTGCTTTTTTGGGTAACAACGGAGGAATAGCTAAAAAATTTACTGATATACCAATTATTGTTAAAAGCAGAAATGTTGCCAGAATACAAGAGTCACATATTTTTATCGGACATTTTATATTGGAAAAAGTTGAGGATAATTTATTAAATTATAGTTCTTCCACCATCTAAGCTTACAACGGCCCCATTCATATATGATGAAGCATCAGAAATAAGATAAAGTATAGAAGACTCATATTCATCTTTTTTTGCTAGGCGACCCATTGGGATAAGCTTAGATATTTTTTTTAAAAAATTTTTAGGCTGATTGTTAAAAATTCCGCCAGGAGCTATAGCGTTACATCTAACATTATATTTGGCCCAATATGAAGCAACGTAACGAGTTAAACCTAAAATTCCATGTTTAACAACTGAATATGAGACGGGTTTTACAAGACTAATTTTATTGATAGGGTTATATATTCTATTGTCTGGAGCTATTAAGGAAAGATCAGATGCTATGTTTAAAATAATTCCATATTTATTTTTTGCCATAGCTTTCCCAAATACCTTAATACAGTTTAAAGAACCTAATAAGCCTACATCTAAATCTTTTTTCCAAATTTTTGTATCAAAATTTTCTAATAATATCTTGTTTGATAATTTTTTATGTTTACTATCTATTTGATAATTTATTGATGCATTATTAATTAAAACATCAACTTTGATCTTTTTTTTAAACAATATTTTATATATTTTTTTGATATCATTTAATTTTGTCACATCACCTCTAAAAATTTCAATTTTATTTTTGTATTTATTTATTAAATCTTTTTTTATTTTTTTTAAATTTTGTAGGTTTAAATCAATTAACACTAAATCTCCTTGATTATCTAATACAGCATTAATATGCTGTTGAGCAAGTAGGCCTGCTCCTCCAGTTACCAAAACTGTTTTTCCTTTTAAGCTAAATAAGTTTTTTTTCATGTTTTAAATTAAAAAATACTTATAACATATTATTTTTTTAACATATATAAACATATCAGATTGAGGAATTTTACTTAGATGATTTTACAATTTCTTTCCTTGAGATATTAATGAATACAAGAAACGTTCATAGCCAAAGCCAATGCATCCGCTATAAATATATTTGGAATTACTCTTAATTTTATATTTTTGAGTTAATATATTTAAATGATTATTAAATGACCCAACAGCAAGCCACTTTTTTTCTTTAGGTAAATAAAATTGTATTTCATATTTTAAAGATTGAATACTTTGGTAAAAAATCTTTTTTATTCCCGTGTCACTGAAAAAAGGATCTGATGCACTTATAATTCTAAATTTAATATTAGATTTTATAAAAATATTTATAAATTTTTTTAAATTTTGTTTTAAAAAATTTTCTACATATCTCTTTGATCCATAAGCAACATATTCCCTCATTGTAAATGTCTGAAGTCTTTCTAGAGTTTTGTAATTATTACTTTCATATCTATTGCATTTAGCAAGAATATTAAAAACTACATTTTTTTTCATATTACTTTTTTTATTTATTTCAAAACAATGATAACAAACAGTAGGCGATAATACTAAAAATGGTTTCTCAAGTTTTAATCCAATAAAATTTTTATCGAGATTTTTTAAATTAGAAATTTTATCTAAAGTTGATATATTTCTTTGTATATTTGATAAAAAAATTGGATGATTTGGAAAATTAGACACATAATCATTATTTATTATGGATTCAATTGGCAATGTATCGTTCACATGAAGCTCTTCATAACCCAATCTTTCTGCATAATTAAAAAAAAATTTGTCTAATCTTTTAAATTCATTTAAAAAATTACCTTGATAGCTGTAAATACCATCGGAAATTTTTATTAATTGACGAGTTCTTATTAACTCTTGAAATATATTTTTTTTTAATCCTTTAGAAATTTTGACTTTATTTTCGTAAAAAATTTTACTCTTTTCAATTCTATCTAATAAATTTACTCTTGCAATTAATCGCCCTACATCCCTTTTAAAGGCAACTATATTTTTGATATTTTTATTAAAATTAAAAACTATATTATATTTTTCAATTGAGCATTTTTCTAAGTGTGGACTTAGGAAATATACTTTTTCATAGAATGATTTAATGACCTCTTCTTTTTGAATAAGTATGTTTTTAGTTTTTAAATACATAAAGTGGATAATAAAGAAAACTATGTTATTATAAACATATTTTAAATCAAATTAAAAAATAAATTACTATGAGTATAAAATTTCTAAAAGAAATTTTGATAAATAAAAAACCTGTAGATAAAACTAATACTATCGAATTCTTACATCCCAAGAACAACAGAAAATATCTTGATGAATTTATTTCATACTCATCAGAAAATAATTTTTATGATTTTTTAGAATATGAAAGACCAACTAAAAAACAGCTATCTAATTATTTCAAGCAAATATCAATTAAAGATGTAAAAAAAAAAAACAAATATCATAAAACAAAAATCATGGCTTATTAAATGCCTAAATAGAGATGTAATTATAGGATCTGCAAAACTATGTGACTTTTCATTAAACAGAAGATCTGTACAGTGGGGTTATGGTATAGGTAAGAGGTTTAGAAATAGTAATTTTTTAATAAAGACTCAACTTTCATTAATTACATATGTTTTTGATGTACTTAAATTTAATCGAATTTGGGGTGACACTTATTTTAGCAATAAAAATGTAATTAATTCTCAGAAAATTTTAAAATTTAGAGATGAAGGGATAAAATATCAATTTTTTTTTGATAATAAAAATAAAAAATTCGTAGATGCGTACTCTTATAGTTTTTTAAAGGAAGATTATTTAGGTCTACTAAAAAAGAACAAAAATAGGAATAATTTTGGTAATTCTGATAAATTTAAAAATGATATTGAAATATTGAAAGGGATAAACAAATTAATATGTAAAACACTTGTAATTAGAAATACCCATAAAGATAACATTCAAATGAAAGAAGTCTCAAATTGGGACTCTCTAAACCATTTTAAGATAATTTCTGCTGTTGAAAAAAAATACAAAAAAAAATTTAGCTCAAATCAATTACTAAAGTTAGATAGCTCTTATCAAATATTAGAAGCAATAAAAGATTAATATAATTAATTAATTTTAAAAAAATCTAAGGTTTTTCTTAAAGCTCTAGTTTGCTTATTTAAAATTTTGGTATTTTGATGATTTGTTTGCAAAAGTATTAATTTTTTTTGTATAGAGTTAGCTATTGGAGTTCCTGTGCAAGAAGATACACAATCCTTTTTACAACTTGAATAACATTTTCCAATAAAATTAGTTGTTGTGACAATTTCTTGATTGTTAGGTTTTGGTGCAGAATAAAATCCCTCTCCACCATTTGCAATATATTTAGCTCTAAATTTTTTCCAGGGTATTTTTTTTTTGATAAAAAAAGCAACAGAGAAAAAAGTTGAATTTTTTACATTAATATCTTGAACTACAATATCATTTTTTCTTTCTTGTAAAATTTTATAGAAACTTTGCCCACACAACTTTCTCATCCTAATAATTTTTTTCGAATTCTCAAATTGAGCTAAAGCTATAGCCGCAGTGAATTCACTCATTCTGTAATTAAGACCAATAGCCTGTGTTCGATAAAAAGATGGATTTTGCCTAATTTTCTTTGGTATTATGGTTTGTGAATTTTTGGCTTTTAAAGAAGCATATCCCAAATTACTAATTAATCTCAACTTTTTTGCAAGTACATGATTATTAGTAGACATAATACCACCATCTCCAGAAGTTAATTGTTTAGAATATTGAAAACTCCAACAGCTGACATCACCAATGGTTCCAGATAAAATATTATTCTTATCTCTACTAAAAAAAGATTGTGCACAATCTTCTATTAAGTAAAGTTTATTTTTTTTGCAAATTTTTTTAAGCTCAAGGAGATCACAAACACCCGAGTGTGTATGAACAGCAAGTACAGCTTTAGTATTTTTTGTAATCTTTTTTTTTAAATCTTCGACATTTATTAAAAAATTTTTTTTATTAATATCAACATAAACTGGAGTTCCACCAGCTAAATGTATCATAGTGCTACACATAAATGGAACTAGAGTTGGAACTAAAATCTCATCTTTTTTGCTTAAATTTAAAGCAAGAAATATACTATGTAATGATGAGGTACACGAATTGGTTGTGATAGAATATTTTTTCTTAAATGTTAGTGACCATTTATCTTGAAGCATAGTTATAAATGATTCTCTTTTAAACTTAAAACCAAATTTAAAAAGCTCTCTTAAATACTTTGACTCATTGCCTAAAAATCTTTTATCTTTGAATTCATTTTTTACTATTTTTGAATTTTTCATTCTTTGTTTTTTAATAAATTTAGTTACCTAATTATAAAATTGCTTAATTATTTTTAAGATATGATTTTTATTATTAAGCATTGTTTTTGTTGGGTTAACTCCTCTATTAGTCTCAAAAGTATATCTGCCTTTATAATTAATTTTTTTTATTGCTTTAAATATCATCTGAAAATTTACATTTCCAGTGCCGAGAACAACATTTTCATCTTTCCAATTTTTATCTTTAAGATGAAAATGGCAAATATATTTTTTTAATTTATTAATTTCATTATATTGCAAATTATGTTTCTTAAGTCTGTTACCTGTGTCATAAACAATATAAATATTTTTTCTGTTTATTAATTTAATTAATTTAATCATATATTCACTTTCAAGATTAGTTTCAAGTGCAAATTTAATTTTTTTATTTTTCAATTTATCAGAAATGATTTGAAGTTTTTGAACAAATAATTTAAAGTTTTTTTTATTAATTAAACTTTTTTCAAATAAAGCTAAAACATAAATCTTGATACCAATAAAAGATAAGTTTTCTGAGATCGTTGAATAATATTTAATAAAATTTTTATGTTTATTTAAATTTTGATTAATGAAAAAATCATCACAAAAACTATAACTGGAAAGTTTATTTTTTTTTACAAGTGTATTGATTTCTTTCAAATTTTTTTCATTCCATATAGGATTGTTTTTGTTAAATTTTCTTTCACCAAAATATTCAATAAAGTCAAAACCATATTTTTTTGCATTATAAAATTCTTTTTTCCAATCTTTTTGAGGAAAATATTGCAAAATTTTTTTTGATGGTGTTTTTGTCATTCTTCCTTGAATAAAACCAAATTTTATTTTTTTCATATAAATCTTTTACCTATATAATTTTTTAGCATTTTCTTCGAATTTAAATTTGTTTTTTTTAAAACAATATATCCTGTATTATTTGCTACATAAATTTTGGAATTATCTTCTCTGAAAACCAAACCATTTTGGAAGGGATGAAATTTTTTTTTTTTTAACAAAGCTTGCATCGTAAATCTTTATTTTATTATTATTAATAAAACTAAATGCCCCATTAAAAGGATGAGAAAAACTTTTTATGAATAATGTTATATCTTCTACATTCCATGACCAGTTAATTTTTCCATCTTTATTAGCATTTAATCTTGGCCAATAGTATTGTTCACCTTTTTGTTTTTTAAGTAAAATTTTTTTGTTAGTCACAAGTTTATCAATGAAATTAATTAAAAAAGACTTTTCATTTAGCGCAATTACCTTTAGATAATCTTTAGGCAAAATATTTTTTTTTAAGTTGATCTTTTTAGACGCTACTATTTCACCTGTATCAAATTCTTTAATTACTTTGTGGATATTAATTGTATTCTTTTTAAAGTTTTTTTGTAATATTTTCCATGTTATATTTGCTGCACCCCTTTCTTCTGGCAAATTTGCAGCATGGTAATTGTACAATCTTCCAGAAAATTTATTTATTAAAAAGTCAGAAAATTTCCAAATTGAATTAATTGAAATACCGTAGGTATTGATATCTATTAGTTTAGAAACTTTCTTTTCGTTTATTTTTTTAAATGACAAGTATTTAATATCTTTGATTGTTTCTCTAAAACTTTTATTATTATATGTTTTTTTTTTTAAATGGACTGGGTCTGTTACTAAAAAAAAATCAATTCCACTCTTCTTAAAATAGCCAATTAAATCTCCAATTGGGCCGTTTTCAGATAATCTATTTCCTCCAAAAAGAATAATTTTTTTTTTATTTTTCATTATTTTTGATTATTTTTTTCTACCAAATAAATAGTCAGTTTGTTAGGGTAATTTGTAAATGTCTTACTTCTTCAGGGTGTATTTTAATAAGATAAATCAAGTTTTTTAAAGAATTTTGAGTATCTTTTTTTAATATTAACAAAATTCATGTGCTTGAATAAAGGAATATCTCGCAACATAGAATTTTCACTTAATATATAGATTTTTTTTTTCTTTTTTGCTGCAATTTTTCCTAACCAATTAAAAATCTTTTTTGAATTGTTGTAATCTGTATCGTATTCAGATTTACTTGTTAAAAAAAAGTAAATATTTTTGATGATTTGATTAATATAAGGTTTTATTTGATAGTTTTTAAAATAAAAGTTTTTATATTTTTTTTTTGCTAATTTTATACTTTTATCAATTATTTCATCGGCTTTCTTTGATTTAGCACCATAGTAAGTTTTATTAATTTTTTTTGCTGAATAATGTTTTTTTGGTAAATCTACACCTTGTATGAAAATTGGATTACACCCTAATATCAAAGCTAAACTTAGCGCATGCTCTGCAATACTAATTCCTTGAATAGGTACTTCAAATTTTACTTTTGCAAGATTAGATAATGTTTCATTAATTGTTGTTCTGTTAGGATATTTTTTAATAAATGAACAACATTTTTTTGAGGGTACACATTTTTTTTTAAAAAAATGCCTTTCATCAAAAAAAAAATATTTATTTTTAATTTTCTTAAAATTTTTTTTTTTGAAAATCCCAAATATCACAAAAAGTCCCCGTATCAGATATTATCCATGTTAATTTATTAAACGAATTTATAATTTTGATATGTTTCGATATATTTGGAATCGGAAATATAGTATTTGATGAAATTAAATAATTAGGATTAAATTCTTTTTTAATTCTAAGTATAGTTGCTCCACAAATTATTTTAATTCCTTTAAAGTTTTGATAATCAAAATTGTTTAAAGATTTGGATGATCCAACAATTACACAAGGTTTATTTATATGTTTGTTATATAAATTTTTAATATCATTAGACATGTAATTAAAATAAATTATATTTAATTATACATCTAATAGCACTAAATCCATCTTTCCATGTAATTTTTTTCCCCTCTGAATATTTTCTTCCATAATATTTTACTCCTACCTCAAATATTCTTATATCTAATTTTGCAATTTTAGCTGTAAATTCAGGTTCAAATCCAAATCTATTTTCTTGCAAATTTAAACCACTCATAACTTCTCTTTTAAAAACCTTATAGCAACACTCCATGTCTGACAGGTTTAAATTTGAGAACATGTTTGAAAAAATTGTTAAAAATTTATTACCTAAAGTGTGCCAAAAATATAAAACTCTAGTTTCTTTTGCGCTTACAAATCTTGACCCATAGACAACATCAGCATGGCCTTCAAATATTGGATTTAAAAGACTTTCATAATCACTCGGATCATATTCTAGATCAGCGTCTTGAATGATTATTATATCTCCAATTGCATTCTCGTAACCTTTACGTATCGAATATCCTTTACCAAAATTTTTTTCATTTAGTATAATTTTATCAATTTTATGATTTATATTTTTTAATACTTCCCTAGAGCCATCATTTGAAAAATCATCAACAACAATAATTTCATGTTCTAAATTACATTTAGATTTAACTTTATCTATGAGGATTTCTAAAGTATTTTTTTCATTATAGCAGGGAATTATTATACTTATTTTCAATTTAATTTTTCAGTATTAGTTTATCTTTTAAAATAATTATTATAGATATAAATATAAATATTATTGATTGCAAATAATTTGCATTTGTTAAAATCTCCAATCTTCCTAAAAAAGAATATCTATGATCAAAACTACTAATGATCAAAAGAACAAAAATTAAATAATAATTAAAATTTCCTAATTTAATATCTTTATAAATATATGAAAAAACAAGTAAGAAAACTGGAATTGAAAATGAAGTTAAGCGCTGTATGTTTCCACCTGTAAATAGAGGTCCTCCCAAAATTGGCTGAGACCAAATAAGTAAGCCTAAAATTAAAATATTCCAATGTTTAAATTTAATTTTTTTTTTTATTTTTGTTAAATTAAAAAAAGTAAAAAATAATAATATAATAATAAAAAAATTTGATATGAAAAATCGAGCAATAAATAAAATAAGCTCATAAAAAGTATAGTTAAACTTGAATAATCCTGTAATTGTTTCAATTAAACTTTGATCCAGTTTCACATTAAAAAGAGATGAGATATGTTTATTAAAAAAAAATATTAAAATTAAGATAACAATATTAGATATTATATAAATTTTTTGTTTGTTGTTTATTTTTTCAAAATATAAATAAAAAAAAAGCATAGGTAGCATTAACAAAGCAGTTTGTCTTGAAAAACTACAAATTAAAACTGAGATAGTTAAGTAATTAATTTTTCCATGCAGTAAAAAAAATAAAAATAATATGATACCTAATATGAAGATATAATCATTTATCATAAGAGGAGCATAAATACCTGCTCTAAAAATGTAAGGATTACATACAAAAGATAATACTAATAAATTATTAATATTTGTATTTGAATTCTCAAAATTTAATAACTTGATGAATGAGCTTAATATTAAAAAGAAAATTGTAATATTTAAAAATATAAAAATCTCGTAACTTATTTGATTTATATTAAAAAAATTAATAAAAGAACCTATTAAGTATGGAAAAAGAAACCTTTCAGATTGATATTTTGCTACTTCTTGAATTGTAAAAGTAGGGCTATCAACTATTATGTTTAAATAATGTTTTTGATCTGAAAACCCCTCAATTATACTATTTTCTATAGGAGTGTAATTATTTGTTGCAGCAATAAACAAAAGTAGCAGAAGTGCAAATTTTAAAAATTTGTATTTTTCTTTTATTTTAAGCATTAAGCATAAAGGATTTTAAAAATTTAAATCCCCAAACTGGACTTGAATAATACTTTTTATAAGCTTTATCTAAAAATTTTCTAACAGTTGCCGGAGATAAAGTTTTATGTCTGTAAATCAAGTTATATTGATCAAAAGACTCATAATCCTTGGCAATAATTTTATCTTCAAATTCTTTGAATACTGGTGTACCAGGGTATGGTGTCCAGATGCTAAATTGCGCATATGTTGTGTTAAGTTTTTTTGCATATAGAATTGTTTTGTTCATGCTTTCTTCTTCATCAGATGGAAAACCTAAAATAAACATAGCAGAAACTTGAATTCTATGTTTCTCTAATTCTCTTATTTTTTTTAATTGATCATCTTTTTCTATAGTAAATCTGTTAGCATTTTTAAGAACTTCTTTGTTTGCACTTTCTACCCCAACTTTTACTGCGGATAAACCTGCCTTTTTTAACAATTCAATTAATTGTTCATCTAGAATTCTTAAATGAGTTTCGATTATAAATTTTATGTTTAAATTTCTATTTATAAGTTCATTTGCAAATGCAATTGTATGTTTTTTATTAATTGAGAATACTGGATCCCTAAATACAAACATTTTAATTCCCATTTTGTTTTTCCAATGTTGAAGTTCATCTACAATTTTATTTACATTTCTTTGTCTAACAGTTCTTCCTTGTTGAAGTGGGTAAACACAATATTTGAAACATGAATAAGGACAACCCCTAGTGGCTAAAACAGGTATTGTAGAATAATTACCAAATAGGTTGCTAACGTTTTTGGGATTTTTAATCATTTTATCCCAAGCTGGATAAGGAAGATCATCTACATCGTAATCATGATTAAATTTGATAATTTTATTATCTAAATTATTTAAAAAATTATCAGTTTGTAAAAAAAAGAATTCAGGCTCTCCAGATATAACGTATGCTCCAGCATCAACATACACTTGAGGGACATTAGTAGCAAAAGGGCCAATTGCAAATATTTTTTTACCTATAGAGCTTAATTTTTTTATTATCTCAATCTCACTTTCACAACATACTATTGAGCTTGCAACTATGTATGCGTCGTAATCCTCATAATCCTTGGGCAATTCTTTTGAAAAGACTACTTTGTGACCTTTATCACTTAAAACTGATATAGTATATGCAAGAAACATTGGAGACCAATCGTGAATTTTCTTTAGTTTTTTTTTCAAATATTTTGGAAGCAAACTGTCACCAAAGTTGTTTCCCGTACCATAACCTCCACTAGTGTCTTTAGAAATTCTATGATCTACATTTTTATAGATATCCAATGCTAAAATTTTCATTTTATATTTTCAGATGATATTATACTGTCAATTATATATCTAGGTCTTCCCTTAATTTGTTCATAAATCCTAGCTATGTATATTCCTATTATTCCTAATATAATTAAAATAATACTTGAAAAAAAAGTTACAGTTATAATAATGCTACTTGCACCTGGTGCAGCAATTCCTGTAAATTTTATATAAAAACTGTATACAATTAACCCTAAAGAAATTATTAAGCTAGCCATTCCAATTAATATAGAAAAGTAGAGTGGAGCTACCGAAAAAGATGCAATACCTCTAATAAATTCAGCAACAGGATTTATTGAACCAAATAAAGGGTAATGAGTTTCTCCATCGAATCTTTTGTCTCTTACGTATTCAACAAAAGCCTGCTTGTGACCAACCCACACAGCAAGACCTCTAAGATATGGATCAATCTCATCGATAGTTAAAATATTATTTAACGCTTTTCTAGAAATTAACTTAAAATCTCCACAATTACTTTTTAATTCAATATTGGAGAAAAAGTTAATAATTTTATATGCCAAATTAGTAATTTTCATTTTTATTTTATTTTCACCTAATCTTTTAGTTCTTAGGGTGTGTACCACTTCATAACCTTCTTCATATTTCACAAGTAATTCCTCAATTAACTCAGGAGGATCTTGTAGATCTGAGTCTAAATATATTACTAAGTCACCAATTGCGTTTTTAAATCCTGCTAAAACACAAGATGTACTGCCAAATCTTCTGCTCATATTTATTATTTTGATTGGATAATAATCTAAATTTTCTCTCAATATTTTGAGAGAATTATCTGTAGATAAGTCATTTACAAAGATTAATTCACTTGAATATTTAGCTTTAACTTTTTCTAAAACCTTGTTGGTTCTTTCAAGTAATTCTTTTAAATTTTTTTCCTCATTTCTAAAAGAAAAAATTATTGAGATTTTTTTCATATCTAACTTTTATATTGTATATTAAAAAAGTGCGATAACTAAAATTGCCTGTAGTAAATGAATTCTTCATGATATAGTTAATTTTTTTAAACGAAAGAAAATATTTTGCATCAAATAAATCTTAAGCTATTTAATAGAGAATTCAATTCTATCATTTTTTTAATGGTTTTTGCTATTATTTATGGAGGATATTTGTCTTATTTTCCTAATGAAAGTATTTCATTCGCCAAGACATATTTGAATGACTACAATTTTAATAAACAAAACGAATTTTATTTAAAGGGAATACTAAGTTCTCCAATTACTGCTCAGATTTATATACCTTATTTTTTTTTAAAGATTGGTATTAATGAAGAGATCTTAAATAGAGCATGGTCATCTCTTACTTGTTTTGTATCAATGATTAGCATTTTTTATTTTGCTAAAACAATAACAAAGAGTAATTTTTATAGTATTTTAGTTTCTCTAATTTTTTTAAGTCATAAATTTATAAATACACATTATTATAGTATTCATTATCCAGTTAGCTTTTTTTACTTCGGTCAAATGGGCATGTATATGACGTTGCTATCAATATCATTATTATTGAATTATAAAAAAGATGCTTCAATTTCTGTGTTTATCATTAATTTTTTCTGCCATGCTTCTTGGGGTATTTTCAATTTTATTTTTTTGCTATTTTATTTTTTTTTAAAAAAAATTTATTTTAAAATAAATCTTCTACACTTTTTAACCGTATTTATATTATTACTTGTCACAGTTTGGGGTCATTTAGATCATAAAAAAAATTTGGATAATCAAATACAAGATAGTCTTCAAAAATTTGATAGATTTAAAATATCAGAATCTCAAGAAGAAAAAGGTCTAAAGCTTTCAAAAAATGAATTAATTGACAAACGTGCTTATTTAAAATCTCATAATCCTTTTTTTGATAACATAACTAATATTAAAAATTTTGTTTTTGAAATTTTTAAATTTATTTTTTTTGAGATACTTTTAATAGTATTATTTTTTACTTTTAAAAATTTTTTAAGTAAAGATTTTGCAACCTTAATAAAAATTTTAATTTTTTTAACATTTAGTATTTTAATATTTAGATTTATAATTTTCGAAAATTATTTATTTTTAAATTTAATAACTAATATAAATATTAAAATTCCAATGCTTTTAGATAGAATGATAATATCTAGATATTTAAATTTAAATTCTTTAATTGTACTTATATTTCCTATATCAATTCTATTTTATTTTGCATCTATAGAAAAAAATATATCAATACGCTTTTTTTTAAGTTTATATTTTTTTGTTTTTTCAGTTTCTTTACTATTTAATTCTTTTGTAATTTCTGAACACTTACCGATTATCAAAGTGGAAAAAATTGTACATAATTTTTTGCTTTATTTTACTTTTCCAGCTGCTTGTTTTTATTTTTTAATACAATCAAAAGTTGAAAAAATTTTTAACCACGGAAAAATAATTAATAAATTCTATAAAATTTCTGTAATTAGTTTTTTTGTTTTAAATGTAATTTATTTTCCAGTAGCAAAGTCAATTACAAATAAGAATTTTTTTTCTAATATTAATAGTGATTTTAAAAAAATAGCATCTAAAAAAAATAATGAAATAATTACTTCATCATTTGTTCACGGCTATATTGATGTAATGTACTTATCTAAATCTCCAATTATATTACCAATGTTTTCAATTAAAAATATAGACAATAGTAGACAAGTAAATATTTATTGTGAAGATGAAATTAATTCTCCATTCGTAGAATCGAATGATTATTTTCGCTTTATTGAGGAATGTTTTGAAAAAAGAAAAAAAGAAACATGGCTTACTTATTATCAAGATTTAGGTTTAAATTATGTAGTAACAAGAAATTATTTAAAACTAGATTTAGATTTAATTTCTTCAAATAATTTTGTTAATATTTATAAAATTAAAAATTAAGATAAATTTTTTTCAGCTTCCTCAATTATTTTTCTTCTTAACTTTACTTTTATCATCTCAACAATATTACCTTTTGCTTTTTGTCCAAATTTGTTTTGAATTTTATTTAAAAAATCTTCATTAGAATGATATTTGATAAAATTTTCATCTCTAAGCTTTAAAATTTCCCAGGGTTCTAAGTTTTCTGTTGGAAGCGGTGTGGTATTATAAGCGTGAAAAGAAAAGTCTTCATATTTTTCTGGCAATTTATAATTTTTATTTATAGCATCTTTGTAAAGAGCACTTCCAGGAAGAGCCATAGCTGCGTATGTATTCCATCCTAATGTATTCAATTTTTTACTAAGTTCAAAAGTTTCATTTATAGTTTGTTTAGAATCTCCTGGTAATCCATAAATATAGTTTGCCATTATATCTATGTTTGCATTATGAACTTGATTTACTACTTGTTCTACGTCTACATCTTCAAATTTACCTTTAGAGACTTCAAGTCTGATATTTTTGTTTCCACTTTCAATTCCAAGACATAACCATTTAATACCTGCTGATCTTACTAATTCCAAAATATTTTTTCTTCTTATAGTATCAATTCTTGAATATGCCCACATTTTTAATTCGTCATTACGATTATACTCTTTTAATTTTTCACAAAGTGGAATGTAATACTTAGGGTTTAATAAAAACATTTCATCTACTATTCTTATTGTTTTAACCCCATAATCAAAAAGTTTTTTAAATTCCTCTAATATAAATTCTGTACTCCAAAATCTCATTTTACTATAATTACTTGCTACTCCAATCTCATCGTTATCATTTCTATTAATTATATTTATCATACAAAAGCTACATCCAAATTGACAACCTAAAGAGGTTTGTATTGCAGCGTATGGTGTTCTATTTTCCTCTAAGTATTCTGCATGCCACATTGGGGCTCTATATAAATCAAAAGGTTTATTCTTAAACGGCAAAAGATCCCATGCGTAACCAGGAAGATCTAAATCCATTCTTTCTTGTGGTACCACTTTTTCAGGCGCAGTAAGTTGTGCTAAACCATTTTTCCTAAAGCCTATACCATTTATATTTATTAAACTTTTTTCATCAAAAGATTTTAATTTTAAAAGATTATGAAGTGCATAAACACCTTCATTAGTACAAATTATATCAATACTCGGTTCATCTTTTAATGTTTTTATTGGCAATGCTTGAATATGGGATCCAACAAATATTATTGGAGTCTCAATATTGTTTTTTTTAATATGGTTTGCTAATTGCGTTGCTCCAACCATATTAGTCGTACCTGCATTAACATTTTGTCCATAAACTACAAAGCAAATAAGTCTAGGATTTAATTTTTTTATTTTTAATAAAGATGTATCATTGTCTAATCTTTCAGCATTTGCATCTAGAATACTAACTTTAAAATTTCTGGATCTACAAGATTGAGCCAATAAAAGTGACCATGTTGGAGGCTCTATTGCAGAATAATCTTTTGACAATTCTTGATAAACTTTTTTCGAACTATTTGGGGTTATAAATAATATATCAATAGACATCTTTATTTTTGAATATTTTTTTAACCTCTTTAAGCCATATTCCATATTCCACTATATATTTACGTATGTAAATAATAGTTTCAAAGTTTCTATTAGTTAGTTCTTTATTTGAAATAGCTTGATAGTGTCTTGTTTTTTCATTTTTTGAAACTTTATTTTTTTTGGAAATTTGATTTAATGTGCTGATAAAACTCTCACAGAGCTCAATAAATGCATCTAACTTATTTATTTTATTTTTAATCTTAATTTTACTTAAAATGTCAGCAAATAAATCTGTTGCTATATTGTGTAGTTTTTCTAATTCATAATCTTTCCAATAATCATGTTTGTTTCTTATTTGTTTAAGAAAAGATGGCCCATATGATGCTGTTTCATTAAAATTAAAACTAATTTTTTCAATTAAATAGCTTGTCCAAATATCTGAGTTTCTTCCTCCTGCCATTGGTTTAAAATACAAAGGTATATATTCTTTTGCTAAGCTAGTATTTTGATCATTTAAAGGAAAAAAATTATCTTTATCAAGAGCTAAATGTGTTTTTTCCTTAACTTTTAAAGTCTCTATCGGCCAAAAAAGTCTCGAACTTGCATCTATATCTGGGTCACCAAGTATATATCCACAATTAGCAACGACTTTTTTTGTTCCATATCTAATCTTAAAATTTTTTGCTTCAATATTTCGATGTTTCCAAGGATACCCTCTTGGATAAAATGGAACATCAGATCTCTCTTTAAAAAATTTGTATAGATTAGGCCATTTGGATTTAGAAGATACAATCTTCAAATTTTTAGATTTATTTGTTATTGAGTGACCCTTTAAAAAATCTTTTTCATCACAAATATAATTGTCATCGTCTATAAAAATCAATCTTGATGGCAAATTATCAAATAAATAAATCGACCCTAATAATTTTCTAATTGCGTCATTCAGTGGAAACAATGAGTATAGTTTTTTATATTTTTTTCTAAAAAATTTATTTTGAAAATCAATGTCAAAGAAATGTATTTTAAAACCATATTTTTTCGTTATTTTTTTACAATATGACGCAGCTTCTTTTGGAGTTTTTAAATCTGCAATTACAACAATTTCATTTTTATTCGTATCATGATGAAATTTTTTCATATTTTTACAAATTCCATCTAAAAAATGAGGTACATTAATTGTAGTAGTGATTATTGCTGTTTCCATTATCTTTATTATTATCTATCTAAGATGTTCTTTTTTTGATGCATGAATAATTCTAGATGAGTTGTTTGTAAAGTTAAATTTAGTTATATAATGATGCTTCAATTGTTTCTTGAATGCCTTATGATTTTTTTTTGGGCAATAAAACAACATAAAACCACCTCCACCAGCCCCTAATATTTTACCTCCTAAAGCACCAGCTTTTAATCCTTTTTTATAGATTGCATCAATTTTTTTATGAGTTACCTCATTAGAAAGTTTTTTTTTGATTTCCCAATAATCTCTTAACAAGTGACCAACTAAATCAATATTTTTTCCCTTTTCTAGTATATTTAATGCTTTCATTGTTATTTCTTTTATTTGAAGATAATTTTTTTTTTTTTGTTCAATTTTAAGAATTTTTTTCTTTTCTATATTTGATGCATATCTTGAAGTATCTGAGTAAACTAAAAAGAAGTTATTTTCTAACTTTTTTAAAGATTTATTAGAAATTTTAATTCTCTTTACTTTGATTTTTTTTTTATCAAAACTTATGAAATTAAATCCTCCATAAACTGCTAAAGTTTGATCTTGGCAACCTACTGACTCTTTTAAATAATTTCTCTCCAAATATATGCTTTTTTCTAAAAGTTCTTTTTTATTAATTTTTTTTTTTGATATTTATAGATAGAATTGATTAAACTAACCGTAAAAGAGGAGCTTGTGCCAAGACCAGATTTTGCTGGCATATCAGCATCGTATATTAAATTTATATATGGATTAACTTTATGAATATTGTAACAAGCCTTTATAACAGGATGATCAATCTTATTAACAGTGTTTACCTTTTCAATTTTTGAATAATGTACTTCATATCTGTGACTATGAAATTTAGGTAATGCTCTTAAAGTAACATAACAATATTTGTCAATTGAACCACCTATTACCGCACCACCATATTTATTATAAAATTCAGGAAAGTCAGTACCGCCTCCAAATAATGAGACTCTAAATGGTGTTTTGCATACAATCATTTTAATCTTTATACATTAAAAAATTCTTATACATAATGATTAATCAGTGAATAATTCTTATATACTTTTAATAATAATTGATTTATTAAGCTCTTAATTTTATGAAAAAACAAAAAACCTCTTACTCAAATTTAATAGCAAAATCTAAATGGTTAAGAAAAGAAATTTTTGAGATGGTTGTAAAACCAAATCAAGGTCATATAGCTTCGTCTTTTTCGCAAGCAGAAATTTTGGTTGCTTTATATTATGGAAAAATAGCTAGAATAAAAAAAAATAATCCTTTATATGAAAAAAGAGATAGGATTATAGTAAGTAAAGGACATTCTGCGATGGGCGCATACCCTATATTTGCAGATTTAGGATTTTTAAAAAAAAAAGAACTAAAATTATATGGAACACCAAAAGGTAAACTTAGAATATATGGTGACAAAAGTATTCCAGGTATTGAAACAACCTCGGGTTCTTTAGCTCAAGCTCCAGGAATTGCTTCTGGGTTTGCTTATTGCAGCAAATTAGATAAGAAAGATATTTATTCTTATGTTATTTTAAGTGATGGAGAACATTACGAAGGTCAATTATGGGAAACAGCGATGTTTGCTTCTCACTATAAGTTAGACAATCTTGTTTTTATAGTAGATAGAAATAAACAAATAATATTAGGTAAAAATGAGGATTTATTAAAGCTAGAGCCTTTAGGGCAAAAATGGAAAAGTTTTGGCTGGAATGTTTTTAACATAAATGGTCACAAGTATTCTGAAATAATGCCGACTCTCAAAAAAGTAAGAAAACTTAAAAATGGCAAACCAACTGTTATAATAGCCAATACTATAAAAGGTAAAGGTGTGTCATACATGGAAGATGTAACTAGATGGCATAATACCATGCCCAACCAAGAACAAATTGAAATTGCAAGAATGGATTTAGAAAAAAACTGTATTTATGAGTAAAAATTATTTAGACTTTAAACGTTCAAAAGACTTTCCTTATATGAGAGATATAGTCATTGACGAAATTTATAAAGCTGCAAAAAAAAATAGAGATATATTCTTCGCTACTCCAGATATGGGAGCACCTGCATTAGATGAATTTAGGGTTAAAATACCAAAACAATTTGTACATTGTGGAATATCAGAACAACAGATGATTTCATTTGCAGGAGGATTGGCTTTAATGAAAAAAAAGATTTTTTGTTATGCGATGTCTCCATTCATAAATTCAAGATGTTATGAACAAATTAAATGTTCAATATCAGCAATGGATTTAAAAGTTAATTTGATAGCTGTTGGAGTTGGAACGGGATACGCTGATGCTGGACCAACACATTATTCTACAGAAGATATATGTATAATGAAAGTATTTCCCAATATAACTATTTATACACCTTCTGATGATATTTCTGCAGTTGAAATAGCAAAGAAAATTATTAATAAAAATCATTTTAATTATTTAAGATTAGATCGTGATGCCTTACCTTCCCTTTACAAAACACGAAGTTTCAATTTTGATCAAGGGTATAATTTTATCAGTAAAAAAAATAATAAAGTTTGCATTGTAACATGTGGATACTTGACACATAAGGCGATCAAAATAAACGAAACATTAAAAGGAAAGGTTGATATTATTGACTTATTTAGAATAAAACCTTTTCCAAAAAAAATACTTAATATTCTAAAAAAATATAAAGTAGTTGTAACGTTGGAAGAACAATTGGCTGCTGGTGGTTTTGGTGCAACAATTCAAGAGGAAGTCTCAAACAACAATATCAAGATTAATATTAAAAAATTTTGTTTAGATGATAAATTTTATTTTGAGAATGGTGGAAGAGATTATCTGCATAGCAAATATGGACTGTCTTCAGACAAGATAAAAAATTTTATAAAAAAAATATAGTATATTTTTATATTTTATAAGACCATATGATAAAAACAAATTTATCAAAATTAAGAGGTATTAAAATCTTTAAAAGTTCGTTCTTTAAAGACAATAGAGGAACATTATGGACAAATTGGGAAAAAAAAAATTTTAAGCTTAAATTTAATCACGATAAATTTTCATTATCAAAAAAAAATGTACTAAGAGGCTTCCATGGAGACTCAAAAACTTGGAAATTAATTAGCTGTGCATATGGAGAATTTTTATTTGTAGTAGTTAATTTTGACCCCAAAAGTAAAGAATACCTTAAGCACCAGGCCATTAAATTGTCTGATAAAAATAAACTTCAAGTGTTAGTTCCACCAAAATTTTTGAACGCACACTTGTGTTTATCTAGAGAATGCTTGTTTCATTATAAATTGTCCTATAGTGGAAATTATAATGATACAGACAAACAGCTATCAGTTAATTGGAAGGACAATAGATTCAAAATTAAGTGGCCAATAAAGAAACCTATTCTAAGTCAAAGAGACTCACATAATGATTGAAGTTTCCGCAGTTGTTCAAGACGAATATCTAAATAATTTATTTTTCGATAAAAAAATGCCACAAGTAAGACCGGAGAATATCAATATCCCAAGAGATGATAACAATATCTGTTTTCATGATTTTAAAAAAAAACTTTTTTTGAACGGAATTAATATAAATACATACGATCTGATTAGAAAAAAAACTGATATAGAAATCCATTTTCATTTTAATTTTTCTAGTAAAAGTCAACATAAATTCAAATATTGTGTTTGGCCAGAAGCAGAAGAAATTTATAAATTAAATAATTCTAATCAACTTAAAAAAAATTATAATAAAATTTTTACAACATTTGACAATGATGTTGATAATGTAAAATTTTTTCAAATAAAATACCCAATACATTTTAAAATAATTAAAAATTATGGTTTTGAAAAAAGAAAAAAACTATCATGTCTTATCTCTAGTAACAAAAACTTATCAGTTTATAGTAAATTTTCAGGATACTCTGAAAGGGTAAAGTTAATAAATTGGTTTGATAAAAATTTTAGTGAAGATTTTTCTTTATACGGTGTTGGTTGGGATAGTTTTTTTTCTTCAAACTATTATATGAATAGATATGTTTCAAAAATTATAAAAAAATTTAAAAAAAACAATTTGAAAATTTACAAAGGTATTGCTGTATCAAAAACTGAAGTTTATCAAAGTCATAGGTTTGCTTTTTGTTATGAGAATGTACTTGATAAACCAGGTTATTTTTGTGAATTAATTTTTGACGCTATGAATAATGGATGTGTACCTATTTACAGAGGATGTAATAATATTGAGAAATATATACCAGAAAATTGTTTTATAGATCAGAGAAATTTCAAAAATAATTTTGAAATTTATGAATTTATTAAAAACATGAAAGAAGATATTTTTGTTGAGTATCAAAAAAATATAAATTCATTCCTAGAAAGTAAAAAAAAAAATATTTTTACTGTTGACTTTTTTTCTAATGAAATCATAAAACATATTAAAAAAGATTTGTCCAAAAATTAATGAATACAAATAAATTTCAACACAAATTAATGTCATCAAATTTTTCTAAAGATGATTTTAAAAAGTTAGAAATTTTTTTTAAAACAGCAAATGAAAAAACAATCCTTACTCAAGGACCAAAGGTTGTCGAATTCGAAAAAGAATGGTCAAAATGGCTTGGTGTTAAATACAGTACTTTTGTTAATTCAGGATCTTCAGCTAATTTACTTAGTATTTCAATTTTAAAAATAATTGAGCCAAAAAAAAAAGAGATAATTGTACCTACCCATACTTGGGTATCAGATATTGCCTCTATAATTCAAAATAATTTTAAACCAATTTTTGTTGATATGGATTTTAAAAATCTTGGTCCAGATAATGATGAAATAATTTCAAAAATTAATTCTAATACTGCAGCTATTTTTTTATCTCATATACAGGGTTTTAATGCCTTGAGTGAAAAATTATTAAAGATAATAAAAAAGAAAAAAATTCAATTAATTGAAGATGTTTGTGAATCACATGGAGCAAAATTCAAAAATAAAAAATTAGGCTCCTTAGGTTTAATTTCTAATTTTTCTTTTTATTATGCGCACCACATGTCAACCATTGAAGGTGGTATGATTTGTACAAATGATCGAAAAATTTATGAACTTTCAAGACTTTTAAGATCTCACAGTATGGTAAGAGAAATAAAAGATACTAAGATAAGAAAACATTATGAAAAAAAATTTAAAGATCTTTCACCTAAATTCATTTTTTTACACGCAGGTTACAATGTGAGAAATAATGAAATTGGAGCAATATTAGGCATAAATCAACTAAAAAATTTAGACTCTAATAATAAATTAAGAACAAGAAATTTAAAATTTTTCTTAAATAACCTTGATAAAGAAAAATTCATAACCAATTTCGATATAAACGGAAGTTCAAATTACGCTTTCCCATTAATATTGAAGAAAAAATCATTAAAATTAAGAGATAATTTAGAAAAATTAATGAAAAAAAATAATATCGAATTTAGAAGAGGTGGAGCTGGTGGAGGAAACCAGTTGAGACAACCTTATTTAAAAAGTTATACAAAAGGGCTTAATATCAGGAAATTCAAAAATGTTGAACATATGCATTTTTATGGATATTACATTGGTAATTTTCCAATTTTAAAAACTCTTAAAATTAAAAAAATTTGCAATATATTAAATAGTCTATGATTAAAAAAGTATTGATAACTGGAGGAGCTGGGTTTCTTGGCTCGAAACTAGCTACAAAACTAGTGTTTCAAAATTTCATTGTAACAGTTATTGATAAAGAACTATATTCTAATAATTCTCTAGACCATTTGATACCCTACAAAAACTTTAGCTATTTTAAAGGAGATGTTAGAAACAAAAAGTTGATGAAAAAATTATTAAAAAAACAGAATTTCATTATACCATTAGCTGCTCTAGTAGGTGCCCCACTTTGTGAGAAAAATAAAAAATTGGCTACAGAAACTAATTTAGACGCAATTAAATTTATTGTTAATAATATTAAAAGTAATCAAAAAATAATAATACCAAGTACAGAGTCTGGATATGGTAAAACAAAAAAAAACGTAATATGTGATGAAAATACACCGGTTAATCCAATTTCACATTATGGAAGAACTAAACTCGAGTCTGAAAATCTTGTTTTAAGTAGAAAAAACTCAGTAGTTTTGAGATTGGGAACAGTTTTTGGGATTTCTTATAGGTTTAGGCAAGATTTATTAGTTAATAATTTAGTTACCAGATCACTTGATGATAAAAAATTAGATATTTTTGAAGGTCATTATCGAAGAAATTTTATTTCAATTGAAGACGTAACAGATACGATGATTTACATAATTAATAATTTCAATAAATTTAAAGGAGAAATTTTTAATGTTGGTTTAGGATCTGGCAATGTTACTAAAATTCAGCTGGCTAAAATTATTAAAAAATACATCAAAAATTTAAAGATTATTGATAACAAAAAAAGAAAAGATCCTGATCAAAGAGATTATTCTGTAAGTAGTAAAAAACTTGAAAAAAGAGGCTATAAACCTAAAGTAAGTTTATCAGAAGGTATTAAACAATTGATTTTATATTTAGATAAAAAAAAATTTTCAAATAATTACAATTATTAAAAATATTTTTTTTTAATAAAACCTAACAAATTTTTATCTGGATATGTAAATTCAATAAATGATTTATCTGCCATTTTTTTATCTGAAATAGAATCTCCAACAACTAAACTTTTTTTTAAATTAAAAGACCACTCATCCTTAAGTTCCTTTATCATTAAATTTCCAGGTTTACGGTATTGAGATCTTTTTTTATATTTTCTTATTTTTCCATTTGGGTGATATGGACAAAATTTTACATCATCTAAAAAAATGTTTTCTTTATATAATTTTTTTTTTATTTCATTTTGAAATTTATAGAAATCTTTGATTGTAAATTTTGCTTTTGCTATCCCAGCTTGATTAGTAACAATAAAAATAAAAATACTTTTTTTTTGAATAAATTTAAGAATTTGAATAATATTTTTTTTAAAAAACAAATCTTTTACTTTATATGTGTATCCATTATCTTTAATTAAAGTATTATCTCTATCAAAAATTATTGCTGGTTTGTTAAAAAAATTTTTTAAAAATTTTTTACTTTTATGTAAATTTTTTGGTGTACCGATGTCAATAAATTTATTCCTAAAATATAATCCATTAATTAATTTTTTTTTAATTAATTTTGGAATTAAATCATTTTCTAAAGAAAATTTTTTGTTTTTAATTTTAGAAAGTAATTTTTTATTAACATAGTAAATTCCACCATTCATGTATTTTGTTTTTAATTTAGTTTCACTTAAATTATTTTTAGTATCGATTTTTAAATTTGTTAATTTTTTATTTGTTAAATAAAATTTTTTATTCGTTAATGCGATATTTATCATTTTTCTTTTATTTGATTTCTGAATAAATTCTTTAATATTTATTGGAAAAAAAGTGTCTGCATTCATTAAAACAAAATTATTATTAATTTTTTTTTTTATATTATTTAATGCTCCGCCTGTACCAAGTAATTTTTTTTCTACAATAACTTTTACTTCACAAAAATTAAAAAACTTTCCATGAAATCTTTTTTTAATTTCTTCTCCTTTGTATCCAGCCAATATGTAAATGTTTCCAAAAATATATTTTGAAAAATACTTGATTATAAGTGATAAAAATATTTGATTATTAATTTTCACCATTGGTTTGGAATGACCATTTAAATATTTATTAATTCTTGTTCCTTTTCCACCAGCTAAAAGTACTAAATCAAGTTTTTCTTTCATTATTTTAAAATTTGTTTATTAATTAATTGTATATTTTTTCTATCTAAATAGTCAAAAAATGAGACAGCTTAAAAAAATTTACTATTTATTAGATAGTATTCATCAAAAAAAAATACCAGTTTTTATCTTTTTGACTTTGATTGGTACTTTTTTAGAAATTTTAAGTATAGGACTAATAATTCCTTTAGTTTCCTCGCTATTGCAAATTGAAAAAATTTATTTTCTTAATTTAAGTTTCTTAAGTTCTAACTTTCATTATTTGGTATTTTTTTTATTACTAATTTATCTCCTAAAATCATTGTTTCTTATATATTATAATTATTGGCAATTTAAATTTGTCTTTGACATAAATTTAGATTTATCAAGTAAAATGTTTGGTAAATATTTAAACATGAGCTATTTACAATATCTTAAAAAAAGTTCTCCAGAATTAGTTCGTAATATAATAAATATCGAAAATTTTTCTCACAATATTATAAATACTGTTGTTTTAATTTCTGAAATTTTTCTAATTTTTTGTTTTTGTTCAATTTTATTATTTTTTCAGCCTAAAATAATTGTTACCTCACTTTTTATTGGTTTCATTATAAGCTATATCTTTTTAAAAGTTATAAATCCAAAAATAGTTAATGCTGGGATAAGATACCAAGATCAATCAAAAAAACTAATAGAACAAGTTAATCAATCATTAAATAGCATTAAAGAAATAAAGATTTCTCAAAAAGAAAACTTCTTTTATGATAAATTTTTTAATGATGCAAAGTTGTATAGTAATTCAATAAAATTAAACGAATTTTTAAAAACTGTTCCAAGAATTTTAATAGAGTTTATTTCAATCTCAATTGTATTGATTATTTTACTTGTGATGGTAATGAACAAAGTATTAGTTAGTGAAATAATAACTTTTATAGCACTTTTTGGTGCAATTGGATTTAGATTTATTCCATCATTTAATAAAGTAATTGCTTCAATTCAACATTTAAAATTTTATCTTAGGTTGACAGAAAATTTATCAAAAGATTTAAAAATTGAAAATGTCTCAAAGGAAACCTCAATAAAAGTTGACTTTAGACATGAAATAAAAATAAAAGATCTCAGCTTTTACTATGATGAGAATAACAAAGTTTTGAAAGATTTAAATATTTCAATAAAAAAAAATTCTATCATAGGGATAGTTGGTAAAACAGGAAGTGGTAAATCTACGTTGGTTAATATTTTGATTGGACTACTAAAGCCATCCAAGGGTGTGATATTGGTAGATGAAAAACCACTCAACTTATTTAATTCTTCTTGGTTTAGCAAGATAGGTTATGTACCACAAAGAATATTGTTAAATGAGGGAACAATAAAAGAAAATATAGCATTTGGAATTTCTCAAAACAAAATTGATAATGAAAAAGTTAATAATGCTCTCAAATTATCACAATTATGGGAGTTTATTCAAAGTATAGGCGGTGTGGATGCCAATGTAAAAGAGTTAGGTAAAAATTTTTCTGGTGGTCAAATTCAAAGAATTGGTATTGCAAGAGCTCTTTATAATGATCCAGAAATATTAATCTTGGATGAAGCTACAAGTAATTTAGATAAAGAAACTTCAAAATCACTCATTCAATCAATCAAATCTATCAGAAATGAAAAAACAATTGTTATCATTTCACATGACGAAACATCAATTGAGATTTGTGATTATGTCTACAATCTTAATAAAAGTTTAAAATAAATCTATATATGTCGATTGATATTTATAAATTATATGGAAAATATTTTCATATATATCCTAACCTTTTAATAAATAATTTTTTTTCAAGTTTTGTATTATTAGTTTTTTTTATTTCAGGCTATTTTGAATTAACTGCTGAAATTGGTGTTGTATCAAGTTTAACAATATTAATCTGCCATCTATTTTCTGGAAATCTTAGATCAATAATTATAGCAGATAAAAATATATTTTTAGCTGATGAGATGTTACTTAAAAGAATAATTTTAGCTTTACCAATAATTATAATTGTAATTTTTTTTATTTATAAAAATAATTTAAGTGACATTTCTCTTGCTTTTTCCATTTCCTTAGTAGTAATTCTTGGATGGGTTTTTGAGCTAATATTAACTAAATTTGAGATAAAAAAAAAATTTATTAGTGCTCTAATCCATCTTATATTTTCATTAATATTTTCTCTATTAATTCTAATTTTTGGTTTATTTAAAAACTTATTTTATTTAAAAATCTCAATATATCTTTATGTAATATTTCTAATAATATTAATTCTTATGTTATTGAAGCTTAATATTAAAAATTTTCAATTCGTAAAAAAAAATAAATCTTTTTTATTGGATTTTTTTAAAATAAATTTTATTTCATCTATATCAATGTCTTTAAGTAATTTTTTATTTAGATACTTTTTGATATTATTTATTTCTAAAGAGTTAGCAGGTATTTTATTTGCATGCTTTATGATTGGATCATTTCCGGGTTCTTTATTTAATCAAGTTATTGGTGCTACAATAATTAGTAAAAATATTAGTTTAAGAAAAATACTTTATCCAATGTTTATATTTAGCTTAATAATTATACTATACTTATCAACAAAAATTCCATTAGAGATTTTTGTAAATTCCTCAAATTTTTTAATTAATGATAAGCAAATTATTATTTATCTTACTTTGTTTTTTTCAATCATAGGGCTAAATTTTATGATCATAGCCCTTTATTTTAGACAAAAAAACATATTCTCAAATGTTTCAAGAGAAAATTCATTTATAGTGGATATGTATTATAGCCTAAGTATTATTTTAATTGTTCCGACAATATATTTGATATTTGGAACAAATGAAATTTATTATTCAATAGGTTTTTTAATAAGTTCAATTTTAGCGTTAATTTTTTATATTTCCCCAACTATAAATTTAAAACAAAGAAAAATTTTTAAGTTTCTTATAACTATAATCTTAATTCCATTTTTTATAGTTTACTATGATCAAAATTTAAAATTTTATCTAATTAGTTTTGATTTTATAGACTCCATAACTCTTGACAGTACAAAAAATAGGCTTAGTAATTTTTTAATTTTTTTACCTGTAATATTATATTTAGGTTTAAAAAATATTGGGAATAAAATAATTTCAACGAGTTATGTCCTTACAGCAATATTATGTATTACAAGCCTAAATTTATTTAGAAATCAAGTTACGATTGAAACTCATTTAAACCTTGTGCAAATTCTTATACCAATGACATTTCTAATCTTAGGTGATTTGTTTTTTAAAAAACAAGATAATATATTTATATTTTATCTATACTCATTTTCTATTTTTTTTGCATATATTGTTACTTGTAATGTATTAACTTTTATCGATTTCGAAATATTTAGACAATATTCAAGTATCGTGTCTTCAAAATTATACCATACACAAACGTTATTTATTTTATTTTTTTCTTTTTTTTCATTAATCAAAATTTTAAAAAAAAAAATTAATAAATATATTCTTAATTTTTATATAATAAACTTATTGATTTTTTGCATCATGCAATCTGGTGCTTATTTAAATTTAGCTATTATATTTTTATATCTTTATATTTTTTTTGTTTACACCAACAAAAAAAGCACTGTGTTATTTTCAATAATATTTATTATTTCTATTTTCTTTAATTATCAAGACATTGGTATTGTGATCAATACTTTTACAGACTCATTTATATTTTATTTAATTAATATTTTTTCAAATTTACACTCAATACTATTTGGTTTTAATTATTTTAATGAGATGTATGAAATTCAAGCTGCAAGTAATTTTTATTTAGATTTTATTTATAATTTTGGTCTATTGGGCTTAATGCCCCTTTTGTTTTTAATAATCCATACCATTAAAAAGATAAAATCTCCCAAATCAGGATATTTAAATTTTGATATGATTTCTTTTATTTTTTTTATTTTAGTTTTTCCTTCATTTACCTTATCTTTAGGAGATATATTCATAGGAAGTATAGTTTATTTGCACTGGTCTATTTTATTAAAAAAAAACGATAAAAATTATTTAAAAGAAAATGTTCAGGTATCTTAAATATATATTTATAACAGTATTCACAATTTTATTTTTTATCGGATTAGATAATTATATTGGATCAAAATTATTGTATACTTTATTTAGTATTTTAGCACTCATTATGGTTTTAATTCCTTTTAAAAAGGAATTTTATTTTTTTGAAATTTTTTTTACAATTATCATTTTTACAACTTTTTGGTTAGATTTTGTGGTTACAATATCTTTTTTAAATTCTAATTTTATTGAAGGACGTGGAGCATTTGATTTTTCAGCAAATTCTTTTGATAAAATTTTAATTATTAGTAATTATTTATTCTTATCAATAATTATCTCAATTATTACAAGATCTTATTTTTTCCCAAAAAAAAAATTATTTTTAAATAAATTAATTTTACTGAGTCATTCACAATCATTTTTTGAAAAAAATCGATTTCTTCTTTTTTTTGGGTTAATTTCATTTGTATTTATTATTAGTTATATTAATTTTTACTTTTCGATATATCAAAGAGGTGTAATTTCAAAAATTGAAATAAACTTTTTAATAGAGGGAATAATAAAATGGCTTTTATTATTTGGGTTTTCGTCTTTTTTTTGTATTTTAATTGATCTATTGATTTCAAATAAAATTTATAAAAAAACTCATATTTTTTTTTATTCTTTTTTTCTTATTCTAGAAACATTTATGTCTAATATTTCAATTTTAAGTAGAGGTAATTTTCTTAATTCTTCCTCAATTATTTTTGCAGTTTATAAACAGATGAATAAGCACAGAGATATATTTTTTACCATCTCTAGTTTAATTATTTTTTTATTTTTTTTAGCGGGTATTATTATTTTAACTCCTTTAAGAGGTGAACCACTTCTCACAAATATTCAAGAATTTAACAAACTAAACTCCAGCTTAGATCAATCTATTATTAAAGAAAAATTTTATATTTTTTATAATTTCGTTGAGTTGATATTTTCTCGTTTATTTGGAATAGAAGCTTTAATGGCTGTTTATTCGTTAGATAATTTAGGATTTGATTTATTATTTGAAGCAATGAAAGATAAACCTGAAATTGGAAAAATATCATTTTTTGATAGTCTAAAACATGATTATAGAATTAATAACTCTGATGTAGTCTCTATTACACTGCCTGGTATTGTGGGATTTTTGTATTATTCAGGCTCTATATATTTCCTTTCAATATCAATTTTTTTAATAGTACTATTTTTCTCTTTTTTTGAATTACTTATATATAGATTTTGCAATAATAATTTACTTTTGTGTTCGTTATTTTCGCAAGTGATAGCATATAGATTATGGCATTTTGGTTATAATTTTTCAAATACATACTTAATAATTTTAGCTATATTTTTTAATATCTTAATTATAATAATTTTTTACAAGATTATAAAATATAAAAACAAATAACTTTTTTGTGAAATTAAATTTAAATAATATAAATTATTCCCAAAATTTAAACTTATCCTTACTCTTTATAGCTCTATTCTCAAGTTTTTTTTTATGGGATCTAAAAAATTTTTATTTTGATTTAAGATTTTTAATAATTATTTGTTCATTAGTAATTTTAATAATAAATTTTAGATCCTTAAATTTTGTTAAATACTATATTGTTAGTATAATTTTATTTATATTAATTCACTATTTTATAAATTTAATTTTAAGAGATCTCAGTTTTGAGATAAATATAATAATTTTCTCATTTTATTTGTTAATTTCATATTATTATTTGGATTATAACAAAGAACAACTCACAAAAATATTTCCAACATTATCTAAATCTTTTTTAATTTTATCTTTTTTAATTATAATTTTTAATTTTCAAAATTTAAATTATATAGAAGTTACCCAATCAGGTGCTTGTGCATTTTTCACTAACTTTTCAGATTTAAAGTTTAAACATTTTATTGAAAATTCCCATTTTGGTATGGTTGCACCTGCTGCAATTTTTTGTTTTTTATTTTCAATTAAACAAAATGAATTTTTAAAACCAAAAAATATATTACTCTATATTGTTATTTGTTCTCTTTGCATTTCAATTTTTTCGATGACACTACTTCTAGGATTATTAGTAGGATATTTAAGTTTAATTTTTTCAATTAATAAAAAAAACTATTTATATTTTATTATACCCACTATCTTAATTATACTTTCCATTCTATCTATAAATTTTAAGGAAAGTTGTTCATCAAGACTGGAAAGAATGTCAATAATAAAAAATGTTGAATTTTTAGAGCTAAAGGAGGATTTTGAAACCGAAACTCTCTCTCAAATAGTAATGTTCAAAAATTTTGTCAATGTAAACAAAAATGATGAAAAAATTAATAAATGTTTAAAGCTAAATTCTATTCTAGATGAAGTGAGGAAAAAAGAGATGGAGTTAAACTCTATTAACAAAAAAATAACTACAAACTTTGAGCAAATTAAGAAAATGAAGAATGCTTCTGATAAGATGTTTTCATTACAAATGGAGACTAAAATTTTAAAAGATCGCAGAGAAGATATATTAAAAAAAATATCAAATTTATTAGCGATAAATATTTCATCAGATAAAATTAAAAGTTTATGCAGTATTGATATTAGTGATGAATTTTCTTCTTATTTTAACTTGATAGAAAATTATCAAAATCTTGCAAAAGATTTTAGTTATAAAGCTAATGTTATCTTTGAAGCTGATAAAAAATATAAAAATCCAAATATTACAACACAGGTTTATCAGATTGCCTTACTAAATACCTATAAAAGTATAAAGGAAAATCCTTTCGGATGGGGATATGGCAATTATTCATACTCCCATTTTAATTATGTATTAGATAATATTATAAAATTAAATCTTGATACATTTGTAGACACAAAACCTGACGAAACTAAAGATATGTATAATGTAAAAGATAATATGCAGGATCCAGATGTGTTCTATCTAAATTATAATGATGGAAGAAATAATTTTTCTAAGCTGTTAACAGAGTTTGGGTATTTAGCCTTAATATTGTTCATCTTTTTAATTATTTTTGGTCTATCTCAAAAAATAAGTTTAATAGATAAATCTTTTTTGCTTCCATTAATTGCTACGCAATTAGGTAGTGGCGCAGGATATACAAATGGTGGTTTTGCTTTAGCAATAATTATAACTTTTATAATTTACAAAAATCAATCAAGCAAAATTAGCTGATGAAAATATTAATCTTATCACAAAGATTTTGGCCAGAGCACTTTAGAATAAATATTATTGTAAATATTTTAAAAAAAAAACACAAGGTTTTTGTTTTAACAGAAAAGCCAAACTACCCAAATAAAAATATCCCTAAAAAATATAAAAAAAAATTTTTTTATGATGAAAATTATAAATCTATAAAAATTTCAAGAATACCTACAATTACAAGAGGTGAAAATAATATAAAGTTAATTTTGAATTATCTGAATTTTATATTTTGGTCTAGTATTAAAATTTTTAGGTTTAGTAAAAAAATCGACCTCATATTCATTTATGCCACTAGTCCAATTTTTCAAGCTATAGCTGCTATTATATTTTCTAAAGTGTACAAAATTCCTTCAGTTTTGTGGGTTCAAGATTTGTGGCCTGATGTCATAGAAGATTTAAATATAGTAAATAAAAAATATTTTATAAGTGTAGTTAATTTTTTTGTAAAATTAATATATAAAAATGTAGATCACATACTGGTCCAGTCAGAGTCGTATAAAAAAAAAATTAGTCAAAATACAAAAAATAAAAATATTAAAGTTTTTTTAAACCCAGAGAATTCAAACTTCAAAAAAATTAAAAAAATTAATAAATATAAAAATTTCAATATTACTTATGCTGGAAATCTTGGTAAGGCTCAATCTATTAATTGTCTAATAGATGCAGTAAAAAAGGTAAGAAATGAGAAATTTATTATTAATATATTTGGTGATGGATCAGAAAAAAAAAAATTAATATCTCTTATTAAAAAAAACAAACTTGAAAATAAAATAAGATACTTTAATTCATTAAGCTTTCAAAACTTAAAAAAATATTTACAAAAATCTGATGCGTTTATTTTATTTCTTAAAAAAGGTAAAGCTTTATCGAATACTTTACCTGCCAAAGTACAAACTTATTTATCATTTGGAAAACCAATTATAGTAAGTGCTAATGGTGAAGCACAGAATTTTGTTAAAAAAAATAAAATTGGTTTTTGTGCTAACGCAGAAAATTCAGATGAACTATCAAAACAGATAATTAAATGTATAAAGTGTAGCTTAAAAGATCGACACAAAATTTTTAACAATTCACGAAATATTTTTTTTAATGATATAGAGCTAAATAAATGGACAAAAAGATTGATTTCTCATTTTACTTCTATTACTAGAAATAAGATTTGAATATAATTAATATTAATTTATAACAATTTCCATTACTTATGAAAATTCTAATTGTTGGTGGTGCTGGCTATGTTGGTGGATACGTCACAGATCTATTAGTAAATACTGAAAACGAGATTATTGTTTATGATAATTTGCTTTATGAAAATCAGTTTCAGAAAGATGTTAAATTCATTTATGGGGATATAAGAGATTATAAAAAAATACAAAAATACTTTAATTGGGCAGACGCTGTAATATGGATGGCTGCATTAGTAGGTGATGGTGCTTGTTCTATCAATCCATCTATAACTAATGAGGTAAACTTTGAAAGTGTAAAAAATCTTACAAATAATTTTAATGGAAAAATAGTTTTCTTTTCAACATGTAGTGTTTATGGCGCACAAGACGATATTTTGGATGAAAATTCTAAGACAGATCCATTATCTGTGTATGCGTCCACCAAACTATCTGCAGAAAAATTACTACTAAAAAAAAATTCACTAATATTTAGATTAGGAACTTTATTTGGTGTTGGAGATGCATTTTCTAGAATTAGAATGGATCTAGTTGTTAATGTTTTAACAACCAAAGCAATTACAGAAAAAAAATTAACAGTCTTTGGAGGAAGACAGTTTAGACCTTTGCTTCACGTGAAAGATGCTGCAAGAATGATAATTGAAGCAATAGCATCAGAAAAAACTGGGATTTATAATTTACATTCTGAAAATATTAAAATTATTGATCTCGCAGAAAGAGTTAAAAAAAAATTTGATAATATTTCAATAGATAAAGTAGACATTAAGTTTCAAGACGCAAGAAATTATAGAGTTAACGGAGATAAATTAAAAAAAGATTTTAATTTTATACCTAAATATTCTGTTGAGGATGGTATAAGTGAAATAAAGCAGCTTATTTTAGAGAAAAGAATTAAAGATATGAATGATCCAAGATATACAAATCAAAAATATTTAGAAATTTTTAAATCAAGTTTGGAATATAAATGATTAAGCCGTTGCTATATGAAGGCGGAGTAAGTTTTGATCAACGAGGTAGCGTTTCTTACAATAATAAATTACTTTTAAATAAAGTTAAAAGGTTTTATGTAGTTCAAAATAAAAAAAATAATTTCGTAAGAGCCTGGCATGGTCACAAAAATGAGGCTAAATATATTATGTGTATAAAAGGTAGGGTAAAAGTTTCAGCAGTCAAAATTAAAAATTTCAAAAAACCCAATAAAAAAAGCAAAGTTTACTCTTGGATAATAAATGAAAAAAAACCTTCTGTTGTTTATATTCCTCCTGGTCATGCAAATGGTACAAAATCACTCCTGAAAGGAACAAAGATTTTTGTACTGTCAACTTTGTCTCTCGAAAAAAGTCTAAAGGATGATTTTAGATTTGTTAAGAATTTTTGGAAAATATAAATGAGTAGGAACAATGTTCTTATATTAGGTTCAGCTGGAATGTTAGGAATTGAAATTTTAAAAGAATTTGTTTTTAATTCTGATTTATCAATACATGCTACTTATAGAAAAAAAAAAGATTTAAATAAAATAAAAAAAATAATTGGAATAAAATTTAAAAATATTAAATGGCATAAGTTTGAAATTTTAAAAGATTTTGAAAAAAACTTAGTTAAAATTGTAAGAAATAAAGATTTCGTTATAAACTGTATTGGTATAATCAAACCTCATATAAATGAGTCAAATCAACACAGTGTTCAAAACGCAATTAATGTTAATTCAATATTTCCTCATTTTCTTTCACAAACTTGCTCTACAAATACAAAAATTTTTCAGATTGCTACAGATTGTGTTTACGATGGAAAAAAAGGAAATTATTCTGAATTAGACAGTCACAATGCAATTGATATTTATGGAAAATCAAAAAGTTTAGGAGAAGTAAATAATAAAAATTTTTATAATCTTAGATGTTCAATAATTGGTAAAGAAATTAAAAGTTTCAAATCATTAATAGATTGGTTTTTATCAAATAAAAAAAATACATCAATTAATGGTTTTACAAATCATATATGGAACGGAGTAACAACACAATATTTTGCAAAAATATTATCAACTTTGATTAAATCAAATACTAATATACCAAATTTAATACATATAGTTCCCAAAAATAAAATAACCAAATATGAGCTTTTAAGGTTATTAAGTGCAAAATATAGTAGATCAGATCTAATTATTTCAAGGTTAAAAACAAAAACTAAAGTTGATAGATCTATTAATACAATACATAAAAAACATATACTAAAGTTGAACAAACTTATGGGTTTCAGAGAAGTACCAACAGTATCTCAAATTATTAAAAATTTTTTATAAGCACCTCTTTATGAAAGAGAAAATAATAACTATTTTAGGAACAAGGCCAGAAATTATAAGATTATCAAGATTAATTCCTAAATTAGATCAGGAATTTAATAATCTAATTGTTCATACCGGTCAAAATTATGATTACGAGTTAGATAAAATATTTTTAGAAGAATTAAAAGTAAGAAAACCAGATTATTACTTGAATGCAAGAGGTTCATTTGCTGAACAGATATCGATAATAATTTTTAAGCTTGAGAAAATAATTAAGAAAGAAAAGCCTTCGAAGTTTCTTGTTTTAGGTGATACTAATAGTAGTGTTGGTGCAATTGTTGCAAAAAGAATGCATCTCAAGGTTTTTCATATGGAAGCAGGAAACAGATGTTATAGCAGTAAAAGTCCTGAAGAAGTAAATAGAAGAATAATAGATCATTCAACTGATATACTTTTACCCTATACAAAATATAGTAAAAAAAATCTTTTAAATGAAGGTATCAGCAATAAAGATATAATAATTACAGGTAATCCAATAACAGAGGTCATTAATTATAACAAAAAAGATATTGATAAATCGAATGTAATTAATCGATTAAATTTAGAAAAAAAAAAATATTTACTCTTAACATTGCATAGGGAAGAAAATGTTGACGATTTTTATAAACTTAAATCTTTCGTAAAGGCATTTAACAATATTGTAAAAGTATTTGACTTGAAAATAATTTGGCCAGTACACCCAAGAACAAAAAAGGCTCTCAAAAAAAATAGATATGTAATTGATAAAAGGATAATTTTATTGAAGCCTCTAGGGTTTATTGAATTTATCAATTTAGAAAAAAACTGTCTAGCCACTATAACAGATAGTGGTACTGTTCAAGAAGAAAGTGCAATCTTTAAAATTCCTTGTTTAGTGGTGAGAGAATACACAGAGAGGCCTGAAACAGTTATAGCTGGAAGTGCTGTAGTATTAGATTGTAATATAAAAAAAATGATTAATTTAATTAAGAAAGCGATTAAGTCCAAAATTAAAATAAAAAAAATCAAGGATTATTCAAGTATAAATGTTAGTTCAAAAATATTGAGTATAATTAAAAAAAAATAATGGATTTTATATTAAATAAAAAAAATATATTTTCTTTATTAATAATATTATTTCCAATTGCTTTAGTTACAGGTCCCTTAATTCCTGAATTAATTTCATTTTTATTATTGATTTATTTTTTTTTTAATTTTTCATCAAAGAAAAGTCTAAAAATTTTCAAAAGTAAAATCATCATTTTTCTACTACTGCTTTATTTTTATCTTTTAATAATTTCTCTTAGCAAAATTGAAATTTCAGAAGTTTTAAAAGACCAATTTTTTTACTTTAGATATATTATATTTTCAGTTGCTATTTATTTCTTGGTAAATGAAAGAGTAAAAATTCTTAATTATTTAGGTATTACTTTTCTAATACTATTTTTGATATTAATTTTTGACGTTTTTATTCAATATTTATTTGGGCAAAATATTTTAGGAATGGTAAGTTCAACAGAAAACCGTTATTCAGGATTATTTGGAGATGAGCTTGTTCTTGGAAGCTATTTATCAAGATTTTTTCCTTTTTTATTAGGATTAATATATATAAATCATTCGCTTAAATATAAATCTCAGATACTTTTCCTTCTTTTAATTATTGTACCGATTGGGGTATTCATTACAGGAGAAAGAACAGCATTTGGTCTGACTCTTATTACAATTTTCTTATTATTTATAAAAAAAGATTTTAGAAAATTTGCATTTTTAGGAATTTTATCAATCTTGATTGTATTAATTATTTTAAGTTATTTTAATAAATCCCAAAGGTATAGAATATTTATTGAACCATTTCACCAAATGTCATTATTGAGTACAGAATTTTTAAATAAATACCTTGATGTAGCAATTGAATATTCTCCTGATACCCTGAAAACATTTAATATTTTTAGTTCTCATCATCACTCTCATTATATAACGGGAATAAATATTTTTAAGGATAACATTTTATTTGGAGTAGGGCCCGATCAATTTAGAAAAAAATGTAATAATAAAAAATATGCTTTTGGAACGGATCCGTGTTCTACACATCCTCATAATATTGCTGTACAAATATTATCAGAAACGGGAATCATTGGTTTTTTTTTCTACATGTTTATTTTATTTTTTTTGCTTTACAAAATATTTAAAGCTATGAACCAAGCAAGATATGAAAGTGTGAAAGATTTAGAATATTTTATTTTTGTAACACTGCTAATTAATTTATGGCCGTTATTTCCATCTGGGAATTTATTTAACAATTGGCTATCATATATTTTATATTTTCCAGTGGGTTTTTATTTATATTTAGCTAATCACAAAAATAACCATGTTTGAAATAATTATACCAATTATTTTTTTGACAAATTTAATTTTTTATTTGAAATTAAATTTTCTAGCTGAAAAAATTAATATTTATGATTTTCCAGACAAAAAAAGAAAAATCCATAAACTAAAAGTCCCAGCTATAGGTGGATTTATTTTTATATTTAATATACTAATTTATTTTCTTTTAGACTCATTATTCTTCGATGAAATTTACAACTTAGATACTGCATATTTTATAATATTTATAATATTAATTTTTTTATTAGGTGCTTATGACGACAAATATAATTTGAATTATAAGATTAAACTTATTTATTTTGTAATTATTTTAGCATTATATCTTTTATTCGATAACCAGCAAATTGTTCAAACTTTAAGGTTCTCTTCATCTAGTACCAATATTTCTCTAGGGGATTTTTCACTAATATTTACAATACTATCTATCATAATTTTTATGAATGCATTTAATATGTACGATGGAATAAATGGTCAATCAACTCTTTACACTATTACAATTTTTTCATATTTAATTTTTAAAGAAAAATTTGTTATTTTATCTTGTATAATAGTCTTATCTTCAGCTTTTTTTTTATTTAGCAATCTAAAAGAAAAAATATTCTTGGGTGATGGAGGATCATTAAGCTTATCTTTTATTTTTTCTATATTAATAATTAATTATTATAATCAATCACTAGATTTTGCTTGTGAAGAGATATTTATATTAATGATGATGCCTGGAATAGATTTAATTAGGCTTTTTATTCAACGAATTTATAAGCGAAAAAATCCTTTAAAGGCAGATAATACTCACATGCATCACTTATTAACAAAAAAATTTAACCTTAAAAAAGCAGTTTTTCTCAACTTTTTAATGATGATAATACCAATTATTTTAATGATACTTGGAATTAATCATCTAATAATCATTTTATTATTTACCTCCTTATACTTTTTTGTTCTTTTAGGAGTATATAGATAAATATAATTAAACCCTTAATTATTTCGATTTCTTAAAAAAAATTAACTTGTAAACTAGCATTATTATTTTCCAATAAAAGGGAATATAAATTTCGTTTTTAGTGGTATCTAAACTGAGATAAATATTTTTTGCGATATATTGAGGTTTTGATATTAACAATTTATTAAGTTTTAAATTATGTGTCATTTTAGTTTTTACATATCCAGGCTTTATATCAATAAAGTTAATTTTTTTTTCACTTTTGTTTAATTTTTTTAGAAAATTACTTATGTCTCTCTTTGATCTAGAATATGATTGATTATAATTTGGTTCTCTATCGCCAGCTATTGAAGTTAGACATATTATTTTATTTAAATTAACAAATTCTTTTTTTTTTATTAATTTTAAAATAAAATTTTTTGGTCCCAAAAAATTAACAACTGATATTTTTTGATGATTTACTTCTGGTTTCTCGTAATAACCAGAAAAAAAAATAATCATATCTATAGATTTATCAAGATCATTTATATAATTTTCAAATAATATATTTTTCTCTAAGTCAATCTCTAATACTTTATAATTACTTTTTTGATCAAGAGAAAGTTCAGATATGAATTTGGATGAATATTTATTATCTCTTAAAGCTAAATATAAATATAAATTTTTTGAAATAGAAATTTTAATAAACTCTTTTGCTATATCTGAATTTGCACCAATTATTAATATTTTTTTCACTATTTTAAATATTTTTAGATAAATAATTGAGACCTTTTTCAATACCTTCTTTTAAAGAAATTTTATATTTAAAACCTAATTTTTTTTGTAAATCTGTATTACCTGCTCTAGCAAATACACCAACTGGCTTAGATACTTTTTTTATTATTTTAAAGTTTGTTCCAATAATTGATTTAGATGAATTTAAAAAATCAATAAAACTTGTATAAATTCCAGTTGATAAATTAACAGCCGAGGCATCATTTACTTTATCCATTGTCTTGATTACGCCATCGACGCAATCATCTATGTGTATAAAGTCTCTCATTTGTTTTCCATTACCCCATACGTTCACTGCCCCCTTTTTTTTGGATAAGAGGATGTTTTTACACAAATTAGGGAAAGGATAATTCATATCTTGATCTTCTCCATATCCTGAAAATGGCCTGTAACATACTGAACGAATTCCATGTTTTTGATAAGCTATATTAGCTAGGTATTCCCCAGTAAGTTTTGACCATCCATAAGTAAAGTCAGGTATACCAAGATTTTTAGTAAAGTTTAGATCTCCCTCTTTCAGCAGTCTATAAAATTTCTTAGATTGTAAATTTAATGGGTAACTAGCACTTGAACTAAAATATACTGTTTTCTTTGGTTTTGCTGCTACGCACCATTCCCAAAATTTACTATCAATATTTAGGTCCTGTGCCACAGCTAAAGGATTATTTTCAATCATTTCTCTTCCACCGACAATTGCAGCTAAATGAAATACATAATCAAATTTTTTTTTTTTATTTTTTTTAAACCATTCACTGCAGTCAATTTTAGAAAATTTAAAATTTTTATAATCATATGGATTAAATAATGGCCAACTTTTTTTGGGGTCTACCGCTCCAGTAAATTTTTGTAAATTATCAATTGCTGTGACTTCAAATTTTTTATCAAGAAAAAACTTACAGAAATGTCTACCCACAAACCCAGCCGCTCCTGTAATTAAAACTTTTTTCATGTACTTAGAATTTTCTGATATATTTTAAAAGCTTTCCATGAATTTTTAGGTAAAAACTTTTTAATATTATTAGGATTTTTTTTCAGCTCAAGTATCAAATTTAAATTATTTTTATATCCTATAAATTCTTTTTGCATATCGTTTGTCAAATTATGCTCATTCCTTTTTTGGTAAACAGAAGGTTTGTTATACAAAACCTTGAAACCTTTTGACTCTACATAGTATGAGGCCCATATATCATCCATCCTACCAATATGTGGGAATAAAAAATAATATTTAAGTACTTTTCTTTTTATAAAGGTGTTTTGTGAATTAAATGGAGAAAACTTATTAGATGTAAATGGAAATTTCGAATTTACGAATTTACATTCAGGTGCATGTTCCATTCTGCATATTGCATCAATATCTGGATCCCCATTCCAAAAATCTGCTTGAATATCAAAATTTGACTTTACGATAATTTTTTTTTTATTTTTATTTTTATTTTTTAACAGTTGTAATGGAAAACCCCTGTGCCATAGATTTTTATGATTTGTTACAGATATTGGATCAAAAACTTTTTCATTAGTAAAATACTTTTTAGTTTTTACTTTTTTTTCAATAATTAAATTTTTATTCCAATTTGGTAAGGGTATATTATCATCATCAATAGTTGCAATTATATCTGCACCTTTTTTATATGCCAGAAGTAGGGCAAAATTTCTTCTTTGTATACAATTCCAACCAATTAAATCAGATAATTTTTTACTTATTTTTTCTTGATCCCTTGGGCTTAAGTATATTCCATTTTTTAATTTGTAATCTTTCGGAGTTTTAAGGTCCCCAGATACTATTAAGTTCCAATCCCTTAAATCATCAAACTTTTTAATTGCTTTCGTGGGTGCATTAATTGTTGTGGAAACTATATATTTTTTCATTATTTTATCTTAATAACTGAATATTTTTTTATCTCATATCCTAAAAAATTTATTCTAGAGGAAAAAATTGAATTTTCATTAAAATAAGTGATTCGATAACGGGATGAGTCACTAGTAAGTTTTTTTTCATTTAAAATATTTTTTTTATTATTTAAATGATAAACATGTGGTGTAATCACACCAGGAATAGTATTTTCTACAATCTGATTTATTTTTAAATAATCCATTATTATTTTGGTTGATTTGCCTACAATATAGTAATTTCCTAACAATAAAGAATTTATGATCATATAAATAAATAAGGTAACCAAAATTAATATTTGAGGCTGTTGTTTATTAAAAATAAGTAAATATAAAAACGGAAGTGGTAATATCAAATATCTTTGAGCAGCTTTTATAAATGATAGCACAAATAAATATATTAAGACTGATATTATAATTGTTATACAGATGTTAAATTGTTTTTTATTTAATCTTTCAAATTTAAAAAAAAAGTAGACGTAATAAACAAATAAGAAAAAAAGAAAAATAATTACTGTTTTATAAAATTTTTCATTAATATAATTTTGTACTGGCCCAAGATCTAATTCTGATGCTATAAAAAAATACTTTTGTATATAAAAACTTAAAAAAAATAAAATTAATAGCGAGTATAAAATTTTTTTTGTCTGTTTTTTAATATATGAAATTAAAGAAATAATAATAAATGGAAAACAAATTAAAGTTAAATAACCAATATAGAAAATAAAATTATTTATGACCCAAAAAAAATCTCTATTTTTATCGTTTCCTATAATCGCAATTTCTAAATCCTCGTTACTTGGAGCCAAAACAAATCCAAGAGTATTATATGTAAAAATATTAAAAAATATTATTGGTAACAAAATAATAACAATACTAATAATTATTTTATTTATTTTAAATAAATTAATTCTTGAATAAAAAAAAATTACTAATGGTATTAATAAAATTAAATTATAAGACTTTATAACCATAGATACGCCTAGTAATAAAGAGTCGAACCATAATAATTTATTTTTTTGAAAGCTCAGTATTCTTGAAAATGCGAAAATACCAAGTGAGAACGCAAATAGATCATTAAAGGCTCTAAACCCATAAGAAAAAATAATACAATTAAAAAAAATAATTGATATGAAAGTAATAGGCTTAAATTTGAAACCATAAAAGATTAGTATATTAAATAAGCCTAGCCCAAGAAAAATATAGCTCATAGTGCTTAAAATTTTTATAGATTGAAAACCATCAACAAACGGAACAAAAAAATTTAATAACGAACCTAGTGCAGAAAAAGCATAGGTATTAAATTGTGAACTATAATAGGACTTTAAATATAAAATTTTATTATCTTCATTAAATAAATCTGAATATTGACCATAACCACCTTCAAAATTTGTTGGATGAAAATTAATTGAGATTAAATGAATTAAAATAGATAGAATTATCAAATAATTTAAATTTATTTTATCATTGTATTGATTTTTTATCATTTATGTTGTCTTTAATACCTTTATAAGAGCTCAAATTAAAAATACAAAAAAAATTATGGATCAATTTTCTAAATTTTATATTGGTGAAAATTATAATCAGCATATGTATACAGGTTTAATTGGATATTTTATGAGATTGTGCCACAAAAGTATGGAACAAGATAAAACTAAAAAGAGTAAAATTTTAGAGATAGGACCAGGAACACATTCACATATTAATTATCTAACACATAAATTTGATGAATATTATGTTCTTGAAAAAATTGAAGAATTAGAGGGAATTTATAAAGATAAAAAAAATTTAAAATATATTAAGTATGATGGGAATAATATCCCTTTTAATGATGAATTCTTTGATAGAATTATTATTTCTCACTGTTTAGAACATATATTAGACCCAGAGCCATTTATAATTCAAATGTTTTCAAAATTAAAAAAGGGAGGAAATTTAACAATTGGGCTGCCTACAGATCCTGGGATATTATGGAGAATAGGAAAATTTATAAGTGCAAATTTTCTTATAAAAAAAAGCTACAACTATTCAAAAGATGATTATTATTACTTTACTGCCAAGGATCATGTTAATAGTATATATTCACTAATACCAATTATAAAAAAAAATTGTAAAAAAATTAATTTTCAAAGATTTGAACCATTTAAGATTCCAATTGTTGATTTTAATTTATTTTATATAATAGATATAGAAAAGTAAAAACTACTTTGACAATTTATTTTTTTTGGAAAAAAAAATCCTAAATCCAGTCAATATATAGGCAAAATTTTTTAAAAAAGAGTTATTACTTTCTCCCTCTTTTCTTGATTTCCATTTGCTTGAAATTTCAACAAAATTAATTCGCAATTTTATTGGAATTAATATCGTTTCTAACAGTATAGGATGTTTTTTCTCTTTCAATATTAATTTTTTTAAAAATTTTGAAGGATATATTCTAAAAGCAAAAGTGAGATCTGAAAGAGTAACAGAATACATTTTTGAAAAAAAAATTTGAAATAATTTATTTAAAAAAAGTTTAAATATATTGTAACCTTCAAAAGAATTTTTTTCCAACCATCTATTTGCAATTATTATTTTATTAGGATATGCAATTGAATTAGTAATTAATTTTTTAACATTATTAGGATCTGTTTCAAGATCTGAAGCCATTAATATAAAATGTGAGGCTTCAATATTTTGAATAGCTGTTTTGATAGCACCTCCTATAAAATCATCTTTTTGGTATATAATCTTAATTTTTTCTTTATATTTATTTTTTAATTTATGCGAAATATTAACACTTTTTTGTTTTGTCTTGGTGTTAGAAAGTACAATAAAGTACTTCGAAATAAAATTTGATGATTGACTTTCAATTATTTTAATTGTTTGTTCTAATGAAAATGTTTCATCAATTACTGGCAGGAAAATATCAAATTTTTGTTTTTTTCTATTTAACAAAGTAATACTTCTTATAGCCCATTATAAAATCCATTTTAATATCACTAATATTAAATTCATTATTAGCCATATTTGTACATGGAGACAAATCAGAATAATAACACATTGATAATTCTGGTGTGTATAAAATTAATTTACCATTTTGATAATGCGGTGTCATTTTATTTTTAATTATCTTTGAATTATCAGAGTAAATCACTGGCCATGGAGATTTTGCTAATTCATAATTTTGATACATTCTAACTGAGTATTTGCTCAGCAAACCAAAAAAACAAATTATTAAAATAATATTCAATTTTTTTTTTAAATTTATAGTATTTACCTTATAAAGTGATGATAAGAACATAGTAACTAAAATACCAAAAAAACCTATCAGATATCCATAACCGTATCTAAAAACTGGAAATTTAAAAAACCATAAAAGAGAACCAAATAAATTTAAAAAAATTAAAAACCATAAGATCTTATCTTCTTTTTCTAAAAATTTAAATTTTTGTCTTTTCTCATTGAAAAAAAGAAAAATAATAACAATTAATAGAAAAATAAGAAACGGTGTTAACTTTTTGATAATTTTTTTGCCATGATATTCTTTCCATATATCAAACCACTCAAAGGATGAGATATATTCTTCAAAATTTTTTTCTGTTTGATTTGGATAACCTTTAGTCCAGGCTTCATTTTCAATTCTTCCACTGACAGCATTACTTCTCCTAGTATCACTCTTGTCAAACCATTGTAAACTTTTAAAACATGTTTGTTCTAGAGGAAAAGCTGCACATCCAGAAGTAATTATATTTTTTCCTAACCAACTTAAAAATATTAAAATTATTAATAAAAAAATTTTATTTTTATAAATTTTTAAAAAATTTTTATTAAAAATAAAATATATAGGTATCACTAGAGCAAGAAGCATAGTAATTTTATTAAAAAAAATAAAAACTCCAATTAAACAAATTTTGTTAAAAAAATTGTTATAGTCTCCTATATAATTTTTATATTTTAATGTAAGTATAATTAAATACATAAAATAAAAATGAGCAGGTGCATCGTTACCAAAACTACTGTAGCGGTTCATTCTAAAAACAATGAAAATTAGAAATATAATAGTTATTAAATTTATTAGATTATTTTTTTCGTAATAAATAATTTTATAAAAATAAAATATAATGAAACTAAATATTAAACCACCAGGTATAAGAATCCCATTATCCAAAAAAAGATGGTTATTAAAAGATGCAGACAAATATTGAATTATGGAAATGTGTCCAAATCTAAAATGTAGATTTGACAAACCTAAAATAATTTTATTGTCATTTAAGATGCTTATAAATGGAAGGTGATAAGATCCTGCATCAGGACGATATACATTATCATAAGATATTAGTATTGTTGAAATGACAGCTACAATTAAACTAATTTTTAAAACTTTTTTAAAATTTAAGTCAATTTTAAGTTTATTGTTTAATAAAAAGATCAAAAAAGGAATTATGAATAATAGATCATTAACATATCTATTTAAGCTAACAAAAAAATTTAATATGAAAGCAATTATTGATGCAATTATTATCCCTATTAGAGCAAACTCATAATAATTTTTTTTTTCGTTTATATTTATATTAAATAGGGCTTTAGATGATAATGATCCTATCAACAGAAAATATATAGAAGATAAAAAAAAATGATAAAAATATGAAAAACATATAAATTATTTCTATATTAATTTAATTATAAATATATGTTTAATTTAAAAATACTGAACATCCTAAAATATAAGTTAGTCCGATTGATAGAACAAAACCCCAATTTGAATCTTTTAATCTACAATAATATTAAGTATTTAAATTTTTTTTTACCTCACGAAAAAGATTATCTTGGAATGAAAAAAATATGTAAAAATAATTTGAATAAAATCATATTAGATATTGGAGCAAATTTAGGTATTTCATCAATGGGCTTTAGACAAATGGGTTTCAAAAATAAGATTTATATTTTTGAACCCAATCCAATAATTTTTAAAAATTATTTATTAAATATTAAAAAAAGTTATAAGAACATTTACCTAAAAAATTTAGCACTAGGTGAAAAAAATAAAATAAAAGATTTTTACATTCCCTATTACAAAAAGAAATCAATTCATTACTTTGGTAGTTTTGATAAGAGTTACGTTGATAATAGTCTTAAAATGACTTTCCCAAATTTAATTTCAAAAATAAAAATAAAAAAAAAAAAAATTAAGATAAATAAATTTGATAATCTTAATTTAAAAATAAAGCCTCACTTTATAAAAATCGACGTTGAAGGATATGATTATTTTGTTCTAAAAGGATTGTCTAGAACTATTAAAAAATATAAACCCATATTTTTAATCGAATACAATAAAGAAAATTTTATGCAAATTGCAAATTTTTTAAAAAACTATGAAAAGTATATTTATGATATCCACACAGATAAATTAATAAACTTAAAACAAAAAGTTAAAAGAAGAATATCGAGAAGTAGTAGAAGTAATTTACTTTCTAATAGAAATATATATTTTATTCCAAAATGAAAAAAAAATATTTAGTTTCTATCGTCATACCGGTCTATAATGAGGAAAAGTTGGTAAAAAAACTATTAAAAAAAATAAATTTAGAAAAAAAAATTAATAAGGAAGTTATAATTATTAACGATGGCTCATCTGATAAAAGTTACGAAATAATTAAAAACGAATGTAAAAAATTTTATAATATTTTAATTAATTACAAAAAAAATAGAGGTAAAGGTTTTGCTTGTCGAAAGGGTATAAAAAAGGCAAAAGGGGATATAATTATTATCCAAGACGCTGATTTAGAATATAATCCACAAAATTATTCACGTTTAATAAACCCAATTACAAATAATGAATTTCAAGTTGTTTATGGATCAAGAGTTCTGAAAGGAGGAAAAAGAATTAGACCTAAAACCTTAGGATTTGCTATTAGAATTTTTGCAAACCATTTTTTAACTTTTTTATCAAATTTAATAAACCAACAGAAACTCACAGATGCTCATACTTGTTATAAGGTTTTTTCAAGTAAAATCATAAAAAAGATAAAACTTGAGGAAGATGGTTTTAATTTTTGTCCAGAAGTAACAACAAAAATTTCAAAATTAGATTTTGAAATTAAAGAAGTTCCTATAGATTATTATGGTAGAACAGTTGAAGAGGGAAAAAAAATTCGGTTTATTGATGGTTTTAAAGCCATATATTGTTTGTTTAAATATAAATTTGTTTTTAAGTAAATGCTAAAAAAAATTTGCTTTGTTGACGAAGATGGTCGTTTTGGAGGACCGCAACAAAGAATGTTAGGACTTGCTTCAGAATTAAAAAAAAATGATGTTAGTGTCGAAATAATTATTCCTAAAAATGAGACAGATATTTTTAAAAAAAAATTAATCAATAGTAGAATAAAATTTTATGAATTACCAATTACAAGATTATCTTTAAAGTTTAATTTTTTAATAAAGTATATTTTATTATTTTTTTTTGAAATAATTCAATTAACTATTTTTTTTAAAAAAAGGAATTATGATTTGATTCAAGCCAACTCAACACCCCAATTTAAAGCAGTAATTGCTGGTTTTTTATGCAGACTTAAAATTATTTGGGTGATAGAGGATAGTTATTTTCCAAAAATTATTATATTTATTTTTAGAATTTTATCAAAGTTAACAAATTGCAAAATTATTTATACTAGTGAGCGAGTATATCAATTTTACTTTAGTAGAGAAAAAAAAATTAAAAACGAAATAAAAGAAATTTTTGCACCTATAGACCTAAATCAATTTAATCCAAATCAAATATTCTCAGTGCCAGATTTTATTGATAAAACAAAAAAAATAATCACAACAGTAGCATCAATGGTTCCAGTTAAAGGTTTGGAATACTTTATTGAGGCAGCTGAAAAAATACATGCAAAAAATCCCGATACATATTTTGTAATTGCAGGACCTGAAATAAGTAGTCAAAAAAAATATTCGAAAAAAATTAAACTTATGATCACTGGAAAAAAATATATAAACTATATTGGTATGTTTGATAATATACCTCAACTATTAGCTCATTCTGATTTATTTATATGCAGCTCTATATCTGAAGCTGGGCCTATGACGGTATATGAGGCTATGTCTATGAAAGTTCCAGTAGTTTCTACTGACGTTGGTGCTTCAAGACAAATAATAAAAAATTTCAAATCTGGTATTATTGTGCCAATAAAAAATTCTTCTGAATTATTTAAAGCAGCTGACAAAATTTTAAATAATAAAGATCTAAGTGAGAATATTGCTAACAAAGCCTATATATCTTCTAAAATTTTTTCATTAGATAAAGTTACAAAACAATATATAGAATTTTACAATACTTAATAAAAATGAATTTCAAAAAAATTAAAATTTGCTCAAAAACAGTTATGGATACAACTGATCCAAATATAACTTTTAATAAAAGAGGGGAGTCGAATTACTATACAAACTTTATAGAAAATATTTCACCTTCATGGACTAATGATGGTTCAAAATTTTATAAATTAAAGAAAATAGCTAACAAAATTAGAAAAGATGGTAAAAACAATGAGTTTGATTGCATAATAGGTGTAAGCGGAGGCGTAGATAGCTCATACCTAGTCTATTTGGCAAAAGAAATTTTACAACTTAGACCACTTATATATCACGTAGATGGTGGGTGGAATTCAAGACTAGCCGTTAGTAATATTGAAAAATTAATAGACAAACTAAACTTGGATTTACATACAGATGTAATTTATTGGCCAGAAATGAGAGATTTGCAATTGTCTTTTTTTAAGGCACAAGTTCCACATTTAGATACACCACAAGATCATGCCTTTTTTTCATCTATGTATAATTACGCTGCAAAGTATGATATTAAATATATTCTTAATGGAGGAAATTTTTCTACCGAGTGTATTAGAGAGCCCCTTGAATGGCACTACCATGCTTCAGATCTAAAGCATATAAAAGATATTCACTCTAAATTTGGCTCAATAAAACTTAACAAATTTCCGACTGCTGATATTTTTAAGTACAAAATTTATTATCGGTTTTTAAAAAATATGAAAGTAATCCAGCCTTTAAATTATATTAGATATATTAAATCTGAAGCTATTGATTTGTTAGAAAGTAAGTTTGGTTGGGAGCAGTATTCTCATAAACATTATGAGTCAAGGTTTACAAAATTTTATGAAGGTTTTTGGCTAATAAATAAATTTGGATACGATAAAAGAAAAGCACACTTCTCCAGCTTAATACTTACAAATCAAATGAGTAGGGATGAAGCATTAAGAAAGTTATCAACACCTCCATATACAGAGGAAATTGATGATGATTTTGAATACATAGCAAATAAGCTAGAAATATCAGTTGATGACCTAAAATTATTTTTGGCTCAGAATAATAAGACATTTAGGGATTATGAGTCTAATTATAGATTAATTAATTTTTTTACAAAATTATTAAGGCTTTTTAGATTAGAAAAAAGAATAATCCAATGATAGGAATTATAGATTATGGTCTTGGAAATATTAATGCAATATCAAATATTTATAACAAATTAAAAATTCAAAATATAATAATAAGCTCCCCTAAAGATTTTGATAAATCGGAAAAATTTATTCTTCCTGGAGTTGGAGCTTTTGATAGTGCAATGACTTTATTAAATAAGTCTAACTTTATTTTAGAAATTCAGAGACAAATATTTGAAAAAAATAAAAAAATACTTGGAATTTGTGTTGGAATGCAGATTTTTGCTAAAAATAGCTCTGAAGGAAAAAATTCTGGTTTAAAATGGATTAATGCAGATGTAAGAAAAATAAATTCAGAAAATCAAAATAATTTCAGACTGCCTCATATGGGCTGGAACTCAATAAAAATTACTAACAATGACTTATTATTAAGTGGCCTAGAAGAAGATGAGTATTTTTATTTTTGTCATTCATATTATTTTAATTGTGTAAACAAAAAAAATATTCTAGCAGAAACAAATTATGGTCATGAATTTCCATGTGTCATAAAAAATGATAATATCTATGGAATACAGTTTCATCCTGAAAAAAGTCATGACAGCGGTTTAAAGATACTCAAAAATTTTGCTCTGTTGTAATGCTTC
>MDTG01257668.1_pt1 | contig 54338 bp, 54 predicted proteins | sample 811421 | NCBI WGS metagenome assembly MDTG01 (sample SAMN05326645, study PRJNA326480) | marine metagenome | isolation source: seawater | place: Pacific Ocean: South East | collected 2011
GGTATGGCCGCGCATCTCCAGCTTATCAAAAAGGGTACGGACCCGCGCTAAATCCTCTACCGCGCGTACATCCTCCAGTAAATTCGCCTGACCGTTTAGAATAAGCGCCGCATCTTGGGTATCAGCATGATCTGACCAGATAGCCACGCCGCGCTCGATTAAATCACTGGTCAGGCTATCCAGCTCTGCACGGCACATCTGTTTGTCCTGTTCTACCAATGTGATAATTTCACTAACCGATTTACCCTTATATTGGCTATTCATATAGTTTGATGCTTCGGTCATTACATGCGCTGGCAAACCTGCAGGAAAAGCTATTATACGATTTTCAACATGCCCGTTTGAGAACACCAAAATCACTAATATGCGATTGTCCTGTATAGGCACAAATTCGATATGATTAACACTTAGGTCTTCGGTTGGCGCCATCACTAGGGAGGCGCATTTTGATAAACCAGAAAGCGCCAAACTTGCCTTATCCAACATCTGATTTACCGATAGCCCGTCTGAGCGTTCCAGCGCATCTATTGAACTATGTTCATCCAAGGCAAGGCTATCACGAACTTCCATCAGCCCATCAACGAACAACCTAAGCCCTGCTCTGGTTGGTACCCGCCCTGCTGAAGTATGCGGAGAAAATAATAACCCCCTGCGTTCTAGCTCTGACATAATTGCGCGTACCGATGCTGATGAAAGATTAACTTCCTTTGCCGCCGCTATCAGCCCAGAACCCACGGGCGAGCCCGCTTCAATGTAGTTTTTGACAATCTCATTAAAAATCTGTGTCGTTCGCCAAGTCATTTCAGAGACAGGTGCTGAGGCCATAGTGATTATACCTTGAAGAGAGCTAGTCAGCTATTATGTTCGCATTATTTTAAAATATAGTATAATTTTTAAAGAAAATTACCCCTTATAAAAATCGAAAAAACATGTAAAAACGGCAGTCACTGCTTTTTATGGAGTTAAGTTAATTATGGCACTCACTCGTACAGCTGGCCGAACGTCAGAAGATATCCGAGACCTTACTATAGAGCCGCATATCTCTCCTTATGCAGAAGGCTCTTGCCTGATTTGTGTAGGTAATACCCATGTGATCTGTACGGCCTCTGTTGATGAAAAAGTGCCGCCTTTTCTGCGCGGGATAGGGCGAGGCTGGATTACTGCAGAATATGGCATGTTACCACACGCCACCCACAGCCGAATGGACAGAGAAGCAGCACGGGGCAAACAATCTGGTCGCACACAAGAGATACAGCGCTTAATAGGGCGCTCTTTGCGGGCAATTGTTGACCTTGAAAAACTAGGGGAGCGGCAGATCAAAATTGATTGTGATGTCATTCGCGCAGATGGCGGAACGCGCACCGCTTCCATAACTGGCGGGTGGGTAGCTTTGTCTCTGGCAGTTGAAGATTTAATGCAAAAAGGGCTAATAACCACTATGCCGCTTCGTGACCAAGTTGCGGCTATTTCTTGTGGTTTAGTTGCGGGAAAAGCGCTTGCGGATCTTGATTATAATGAAGATAGTAACGCAGAAACCGATGCTAATTTTGTACTAACCGCTAGTGGCGGGATTGTCGAAATACAAGGCACCGCTGAACAGCATCCATTCTCTGAGTTGCAACTAATGGAAATGATGACCCTTGCCAAAAAAGGGTGTCGGCACCTATTTGAAGTGCAGATGCAAGCGGTGAGGACGGCAAAACCCTAATCAAAAGAGGTGTTACCCGGTATGACGCGAAAATTTAATCGTTCAGAAAAGCTGGTTATTGCCAGCCATAATCAGGGAAAGGTCCGCGAAATCAGGACCCTTTTGGAACCGCTACATATCGAAGTAATTGGGGCAGACGAACTTGGCTTGGAAGAGCCCGAAGAAACCGGACAAACTTTCATCGAAAATGCTGAATTAAAAGCGAGCCTTGCGGCACAGACGTCAAACCTACCCGCATTATCAGACGATTCAGGGTTTGCAGTGGCGGCCTTAGGTGGCGCGCCAGGTATTTATTCTGCCCGCTGGGCAGGTGCTGACAAGAATTTCGATCACGCAATGGAGCGCGTAAGCACCGCTTTGCTTGCAACTGGTTCAGCTAGCCGCGCTTGTGAATTTATTTGTGCACTAACACTTGCTTGGCCTGATGGGTACTGTGAGAGTTTTGAGGGTAGAATATCGGGCGAGGTAACCTGGCCGCCACGCGGTAATAAGGGTTTTGGCTATGATCCTATTTTCACACCGCTTGGTAATAGCAAGACATTTGGTGAAATGGATCCCGCTGAAAAACATGCAATGAGCCACCGTGCTATCGCCTTTAATCAGCTACTGGAAGCCTGTTTTACACCGTGATCAAAAAAGCCCTTGTAATCAGCTTATATGTGCATTGGCCTTTTTGCCTCGCCAAATGCCCTTATTGTGATTTTAACTCCCATGTGGCAGACAATATTGATACCAAAAGCTGGCAAGAAGCGCTCCTGACAGACCTTGAGAGGCAAGCTGAAATGACTTATCAGCAGCTACAATCCGGGCCTGACCAGATAAATTTGAAGAGTGTGTTTTTTGGTGGCGGAACGCCCAGCTTGATGCCACCACTCATAATTGAGACTCTGCTAGATAAAGCGGCTGACCTATTCACTCTAGACCCAAAAATTGAAATTACCGCAGAAGCTAACCCAAACTCTGCTGAGACAGCGAATTTAAAAGGGTTTTATGGTGCAGGTGTCAACCGTTTATCCCTTGGCGTACAAAGCCTGCGCGATAGTGGACTGAAGTTTTTAGGACGCGAACATAGCGCAAAGGAAGCCCTTATTGCCTTGGAGAAAGCGGCAAAATTATTTCCGAAATGGTCAGCTGATCTGATTTATGGTCTGCCAAACCAGAACGAAAAAGACTGGCACACACAGCTAGAGGAGGTCACCTCTCGCGCACCTGCACATCTGTCTTGCTATCAATTGACGATCGAACCAGGCACGCAATTTTATACCCGCTATAAACAGGGTGAACGCCTTTCCGCGGATGCAGATAATATGGCTGAACTCTATCTTTTGACGGAAAAGGTTTTAGAGGGAAAAGGCCTTTTTGCCTATGAGGTTTCAAATTACGCAAAAAAAGGTGAGGCTTCACAGCATAATTTAAATTACTGGAAAACTGGAAATTGGTTAGGCATTGGCCCCGGCGCGCATGGAAGGCTCACGACAGAAAAGGGACGCTATCACCGAATTAACCGACGTAGCCCTTCAGGCTGGCTAGAAAGCGTGCATACCGCCGAAGGAGGGATGGATAAAGACACTATTGAGAAGCCACGAGATTATTTCAATGAATATTGGATGATGGGGCTTAGACTAACAGAAGGAGTAGGATGGCCAGAGAAAGGCAGATTTGGTGATACAGCCCTACAACTCAACTCTAGCTGGTTAGAGGCGTTTATAAAAGAGGGCTGGCTAAAAGCAAATGATGCCGGGCTGTCCCCTACACTCGAAGGGCGGCTACGTCTTGATACACTTTTAAGCCATTTGCTAGATTAGCGAGGTACCAACTTGTTATTTACCAGCATGTGAATTTCATAAAACCGCTGATTTTGACCATCAGGCAGTAGATTAAAGCGCCCACTCAAACCCTCAAACCCCTCCTCTCTCATCAAGCCAGCGCGCCAGTCAATTTTCGCATTTGCAACATTATCGCTTGCTTGTTGATGCGTGATTGCCACTAACGCAAAAGCATCAAACCCTAATTTAACAAGATCATTCGTTGGCTTATTAAAAAAACTTTGATAACGATTTTCAAAATCTTTGCTGTCTGGTTGCATCGCTTGGGTAATAAACGCGCCTTGCAAAGATGGTTCTGCTAATAATTCTGGGCGTGCCCATAAGTCTGTTCCCAAAAACATTACCCGTGATGGGTCCATATCATAGTAGGACAGAAGCGGCGCAACCCGCAAAATAAACTCTGAATTGCCCGCCAAAATGAGCGCGTCATAAACGGGTTTCGGCAATTCGATAGTATCGGGGTCTGGCTTGGAATAACGGGTGAATCGCTGAATAGCGCCTTTAAAACTTTCCTCATCTGCGAGTAGTGTATGCGGCAAAGTTATAACTTCGGCAGGCTGAAGCCCAAAAAAACCAAGACGGTTTTGCGTATGCGATAATAAACGCTGACCAAACGTATCTTCAGATGCTAAAATCGCAATTTTTGTGTTTTTTTCAGAAATAGCATAACCGAGTAGCTGGTCCAGTTGCTGTTCAGGCAGATAGCCCAAAACCCACTGTCCAGGGGTAGCAGACTGTATATTATTGGACAGGGAAATGGCTGGAGTAGCAGATCCGGCAAAAATTGTGCGCGTTTGCATGGCGGATTTCGTAAATAACGGGCCAATAACAATATCAACTTGCGCAGCCACAGCCTCTCTTGCGGCTTCGGCAGCGCGGCTACCACCTGCAGTATCAAAATAGACCAACGTAGCATTAGGGGAAGAAAGCTGAAACAAGGCCAGTTCCGCACCGCTGGCAATATCTTTGCCCAGAGCGGCATAATCACCTGAAAAGGGGAGCATTAAGCCAATGCGAAATTGACCATCTGCTTTGATTGGCATCTTAAAAGGCTCTGGAGTGATCGGGCGAACGGGCGCCTTATTTTTGAGCAAACTAAGTGCAGCCTCCAAAGCCTGTTGGGCTAGAGCTTCACGTTCCAAGACAGTTTTGTCACCTCTTAGGACCCTACCAGTAACGGCTGTTAACACTTCATCCTCCGGCGCTATCCCAGCGTCCTCTTCAACTGTTTGGTTTTCTATTTTCGATATGATGCTACCAACAATATCAGAGGTAAATTCTGTGTCATTTGAAGCTAAATTAGGCGCAGGCGTAGAACTAGCGACGGGACGATTTGACAAAATCTGTCTATCTTGTGACGCAATTTTTGTGTTTGCGGGCACACAAGCTGTTAGCAGTAAAGCTATTACAAAGGTTATATATATTTTCAATCTTAACATCGCTGAACCGTTCCTTTAATTTAGGCGCCATCTTTTTACCGTGCCATTTACAATAAAACCCCGCTATAGTGTTGCCATGAAAACGTATGGAACTCAATCTCTACCCCACCTTGTGGTTACAAGGGGTCCTAGTACATTCCTATTTGTCTTGGAGTACGAATTATCAATCTACGCATAAAAATAAGGTAAAGTTGTGCTAAATATTGTATCCACACCTATTGGAAATTTAGGCGATTTTAGTCCACGCGCCATGACAGCCCTGCAAGAGGCTGATATAATCGCGTGTGAAGATACCCGTACCACGCGCAAATTACTGGCACTATGTTCACTAAATGTGCGAGCAAAGTTAATGGCCTACCACGACCATAATGGCCAAGAAATGCGGCCAAAATTATTGGCCTTACTAGAAGCAGGCCGCACAATTGCACTGGTTAGTGATGCTGGCACGCCACTTATTTCAGACCCTGGATATAAGCTTGTGGAAGCCTGCCATAACAGGGGGGTGCGCGTAACAGCAACCCCTGGTCCCGCCGCACCTTTAATGGCGTTAACCATTTCTGGCCTACCAACAGACAGGTTTACATTTCAAGGGTTCGTGCCGCAAAAACAAAATGTTGCACGGGCGCATATCATGGAATCAGCAAATCTCCCAATGACGCAAATTTGGTTTGAAACTCCGCGCCGGTTGGCCAAGACTCTTGCGCTGATGGCAGAAATTTATGGCGATCGTCAGGCTGTTATTACGCGTGAATTAACCAAACTTCATGAAGCCGTGGAGCAACAAACTCTTGGTATTTTAGCACAAAAATTTGCCAATATAGACCCGCCGAAAGGGGAACTAGTGCTACTAGTCAGCGGTGTAAATAAATCAGCAAGAAATTATGATGAAGAAGCAGTGATAGCACTATTAGAAAATATCCTCAGCCGCGCATCGGTCAAAGATGCTGCAAAAGAAGCGGAAGTGCTGACTGGCTGGCCGAGACGCACTCTTTATCAAATGTCCCTTGAAATAGCCAGAAGAGGTTAATGTGCCCATATTTGACACTCAAGGTTTAGAATGAGAAACAAATGCACCTGCTATGTTGCATAAAAACACCAAAGTATTTGAAGTAAAATCCCGCTGGCAGGAAAGCTTAAACTCCAAACAAATTTTTATATTTCCTTACAAAATATGTTTGTGTAGCAATATGCCAGACCTCCCCTCTAGAGAGTAAAACCTTAATCTGCAACGCCGATAACCCATCCTCACCTTAAACTCAAAATACCGCCGCCATCTAGATAGGTGTTCCAAGTGCACGACAAATCGCAAGAATGTGAAAAGCGGTTAGTGGGATGATGGCAAATGACCATGTTTTAAGGACAAACAGCGCCATGTGCATTTGTTTTGATGGCCTAGATGAGAGCGGCTGGAACAGAACTAAATCAATTTTTAAATTCGGTTAATTAGGTAGCTGACGCACGGTTGAAGAAAAAAGAGGTTTTCTATAGAATCGTAAATGCAGTATATCAAAATAGCATAGATTTTAATAATAAGGTTTAATTGCCTTTTTTCAGGAGCTCCTCAGCGATGATTATCAGAAACCTGTATTCCAGCCTTGTTTTACTTGTCTCCTGTGCCTTGATCTTGTCAGGATGTGTCGGTGCTGCGGTTGGTATTGGCACCGCTGCTGTGGCAGCGTCATCAACTGAAAAGGGTCTGTCAACCTCGGTTTCGGATGGCATTATTGAAGCAAAGCTCATAGACAGGTTTATTAAAAATGATGCCTCATTAGCAACAAGCATTAAGAAGACTGTGAACAATGGTAGTGTGTTGTTCACGGGGAGTGTGGAAACAATCGAACAAAAAGTTCTTGCAACTAAATTGGCATGGGAAATAAAGGGGGTTCGTGAAGTCGTGAATGAATTACAGATTACAGACAACACCTCTTTGCGCGATACAGCAAAAGATTTAGCTGCATCCGCGCAACTTCGCGCAGAACTTATTCGTGACCCAAAAATCTCTTCTTTAAATTTCTCAATCGATGTGGTGAACGGCATCGTTTATTTAGCAGGGGTCGCGTCTGATGACATCGAAAAAGAGCGCGTTATCGCCTATGCTCAAGAATTACGCTTTGCAAAAAAAGTGGTAAACTACATTATTCTGGAAACAGATAAAAGAGACTAGCCACGAACATGCAACTCAATATCGCGATCCAAATGGATACCATATCCTCAATTGAAATTAAGGGGGATACGACCTTCGCGCTCGCGCTTAAGGCTCAGGAGCGTGGCCATTCCTTATGGTATTACACGCCAGACAAACTAAGCTATAATGAAGGGGCCATAAGCGCGGTTGGACAAAAGCTTCGCTTATTTGACGATCCAGCATATTTTTTTGAAACCAGTTCCTTTGAAGAGCGGCATTTATCGGAATTTGATGTGGTGTTGATGCGGCAAGATCCTCCCTTTGACATGGCTTATATCACGGCAACTCATTTATTAGAAATGTTACCCCCAACCACGAAGGTGATTAACAATCCGGCCGAAGTTCGAAATGCGCCTGAAAAACTGTTAGTGACGCTGTTTTCTGAACTTATGCCACCGACGCTTATCTCTCGGGATGCAGACAAAATCAAAGCCTTCCGTGAATGTTATCGCGATATCATCATCAAGCCCCTTTTCGGCAATGGTGGGGCCGGTGTATTTCGCTTGCAAGAATATGATCAGAATTTAAACGCCCTGTTAGAGATGTTTTTTTCGACCAGCCGTGAACCTGTAATGGTACAAAAATATCTTGAAGACGTGCGTGCGGGTGATAAGCGCATAATTCTCATTAATGGCGAAGCTAAGGGAGCTATAAACCGCGTGCCCCGTGAAGGTGAGGCGCGATCTAATTTGCATGTGGGCGGGTCTGCGCAAGCGGTAGACTTAACTAAACGGGATATTGAAATCTGTAAGATTATAGAACCGGAATTGAAAAAGCGTCGCCTTGTTTTTGTGGGTATCGATATTATCGGTGATTATTTGACTGAAATAAACGTTACCTCCCCTACCGGAATACGGGAAATTGAAGCATTTACAGGGCGAAGTATGGCGGCTGAATTCTGGAAAATTATTGAAGAATGGAGCGCCCAAAACCCACATCATTGGATGAATACTATTCACTCACGCTAGCCCTATCTTGATGGGCAAATCAAAATGATCTCCTTCTTTTAAGAGGTCATCATGGAATAGCTTTACAGCAATATTTTTGGCAAGTAACGTTAGGCCAAATGAAGATAAGGCCGCACGTCCATGTTCTCTCGATTTTGCAATCCATTTATCCACCAAACCAACAATCTCCATAGCAAGCCTGCCATTGGGCATATGAATCTGAATAAAAACTTTGAGCGCTTAGACAAAGCGATAGGGAGCTTTTAGAACAAATGACTGCATCAAATACAGCTATCACAGCCACTAATTTCCCCTGATTGTTTTTAAGGTTTATAGAAAATTAAAAGCGCTTGCACTTTATTTAGTGGGTGGTCGGCATCATCCGGCCAAGGGGTTGGCCACCCATAATATGAACATGAAGATGCGGAACATCTTGATGGCCGTTTATTCCAGTATTAGCGATAAGACGATAACCATCCTCTGCAACCCCTGCCATTTTGGCAACACGGCCAAGTGCGGCCATATATGCAACCTGCGCCTTAGGCGGTGCATTTTCACTGAAATCCGTCATATTTACATATGCTCCCTTGGGGATTACCAACACATGCACAGGCGCTTGTGGCTGAATATCATGAAAGCTTAGCGTATGTTCACACTCATCCACCTTATTGCAGGGGATTTCACCACGCAGAATCTTCGCAAAAATATTCTCATCATCATAAACTGGCCGTGACATAGCTTTTATTCTCCTTTACTGCAATTCTGCAAACATGCCCCAAAATACGCACTTGGATGTAGAGCGTTAAATTTTTTTGCGGGCGGCCTTTTCGGCTAAACCCGAACGGTGTTGACGTATCGCAAGCTCTTGCCAAACTTCGGTAGGCTTTAGCCCAGCTGCCACCCACACCACCATTAGATGATAGAGTAAATCAGCAGATTCACGAACGAGCGCTTCTTTATCATTCTTCAACGCTTCAAAAACAACTTCGGTAGTTTCTTCTGCTAACTTACGTGCAGGTTTTTCTGGTGCGTCAGCAAGCAATGAAGCACTATAACTTTCACTTGACGGTGCATCTTTACGTGCCTCTATTACCGCATAAATTTGTTCCAAAACATCGATAGAAGGTGGCGCAGACGACATGATTTAGATGCTTTCTTTAAATTATCTTAGGCGGCGTACAGGCACATTTGCAACCTGCATAGCTAATTTTGCCTCATCAATTGTAAATTGTCCAAAGTGAAAAACCGATGCTGCCAAGACTGCACTTGCATGACCTTCTGTAATTGCTTCAGCGAAATCTTCAGGCTTTCCGGCTCCTCCAGACGCAATTACAGGAACGCTGACAGCATCGCTTACTGCACGTGTCAATGGGATATCAAACCCTGCTCTTGTGCCATCTCCTCGCATGGAGGTCAGTAAAATTTCACCAGCCCCTTTTTCGGTTGCCGCGACAGCCCAATCTATTGCGTTGATGCCTGTTGGGGTCCTTCCACCATGGGTTGTTACCTCAAACCAGCCGTCATCATGTAATTTAACATCTATAGCCACAACGATACATTGACTGCCAAATTTATCAGCTGCACGTGAGATTAAATCAGGGTCTTTAACAGCAGAGGAATTTATAGAAACCTTATCAGCACCGCATAAAAGCAACTTTCGGAAATCATAGACATCCCGAACACCCCCCCCTACTGTAAGAGGCATGAAACAAGCATCTGCTGTTCGGGAAATAACTTCATAAATTGTATCGCGCCCCTCATGGGTCGCCGTAATATCCAAGAAACACAGCTCATCTGCGCCTGCAGCATCATAAACACGCGCCTGCTCTACGGGGTCGCCTGCATCCATCAAATTAACGAAATTCACGCCCTTAACAACACGGCCAGCATGAACATCAAGACAAGGAATTACGCGCGCGCTTAACATTTTTTCTAAGCCCTCCCACTACGCGCTAAAGCCAGCGCCTCTGCTAAATCCAAACGCCCATCATACAATGCCCGCCCAGCAATAATCCCTTCAATCCCGCTTGCAGATTTGGCCAAGCAAGCCTCAATATCTTCAATTCCTTTCACGCCACCAGAAGCGATAATGGGTATCGATACCGTATCAGCTAGCGCAGCTGTAGCCTCTGCATTTACGCCTGTTAATGCACCATCGCGCGAAATATCAGTAAAGATAACTGCAGACACCCCGCAATCCTCGAATCGACGAACTAAGTCAACGACTTCGATATCGCTATTTTCCAACCAGCCTTCGGCGGCAATACGCCCGTTACGGGCATCCGCTCCAACTGCTATATGACCAGGGAAAGCTTTTGCGGCCTTGATTACCAGCTTTGGGTTTTTCAGTGCAATGGTGCCTAAAATCACTCTGCTGATACCCGCGATTAGCCAATTTTCAATATCTTCCATTGTCCGTATACCACCGCCTAGCTGTATCCTAGCACCGGTCTGGCAAATTTCTGTAACCGCTTGGCGATTACCCGTTTGCCCTTTTAACGCACCATCCAAATCAACCACATGAATCCATTCACATCCCGCTTCGATAAATTTTTTAGCTTGTGCCCTCGGGTCTGGCGCATAAACAGTCATCCGTTTAAAATCACCATGCAACAAGCGCACGCCTTGGCCATCTTTTAAATCAATTGCAGGATAAATATGCATGTTATTTTTTCATTTCTATGGTCTTAAATTGGATTAAATTCCCATAATTTTTTAACCATTACCTCAAAGTTTAGGCCCATTGAGCAATTTGGTGAAAAATAAGCCAGGAACAAAATCTTCGCCTACACGTGCATAATAAGGGTTGGTCCCAAAATGCTGATAGCCGCGTGCCTCGAAGGCTTTAATCGCTCTGTCTTGCGATGCTCGAACATCTAGATTTAAAATCTGATACCCTTCAGATCGGGCAAATTCTTCTGTTTCGGCCACCAAAGCCCCCGCCAGCCCATGACCGCGCGCCCAAGGCGCCAAAAAGAACGTGCGCAATTGGCAAGAAAAAGCCTGAGCCTCATTATTACGCGGCGGGCGCACGATCTGGCAAGAACCCGCGATTACATGATCTAACTTACCCAAGAATAGATGATAATCTGGGACCAGCAAAATACCACGCCAATAATCTTCTAAAACCGAGCGAGGTGGCGGTGCCAACCAACCAAACCCTCCACCAGCCTCAATAGCTTCTTCAGTTGCATCACACAACTCTGAAATATCGTATGCACTCAACTCTGTTGCCATCTCAATAGTCACCAGAGGTGTTCTTTGTGTTTTCATTACATCCTCATAAACGCAGGCACAATTATGGTCGCCAAGATAAAAATGCATCCAGCATTACTTGACCGGCATGCTGACTTTTTTCTGGGTGAAACTGTGTACCAACAATATTGTTCCGGCCAATAAGGGCAGGCACCGGCAAGCCATAATCGGTTAGCGCCAAGATGCATTCTGTATCTATTTCATCAAACACATAGCTATGCACAAAATACATCTGAACCTCCGCGGGCAACGCCGCCGCAACAGGGTGCTTAAGTGTCTTTATTTGCAAGTGATTCCAACCCATATGCGGAATTTTTAACCCCCCCATATCGCCACCATCTAAACAATCTGTGAAATGCCGCACCTTACCAGCAATCCAGCCAAGACCCGGGGTGATATTTCCGCCTTCATGCCCCTCATTTGCCAATAGTTGCATGCCAACACAAATACCTAAAAGTGGTTTTCCTTTTTCCAATACAGCCTCCCCCAAGGCCTCAACCATACCATCAATAGCTGAAAGCCCGGACCAGCAATCTGCGAAATGGCCAACACCTGGCAAGATAATATAATCGCATGCCTGTAAGCTGGGCGTATCAGATAAAGTTTTCACCTGCATATTAGTTTTTTTTGACGCTGCATGCGCAACTGAGTTGTGAACCGAATGCAGATTTCCTGATCCATAATCAATAATGCCAATTTTCATAAAGCTTGTCTCTTAAAGCCAATCTCTTAGAGAGAGCCACCGAGCACCCCTTTGGTTGAAGGGACACCTCCACCACTTCTTGGGTCTATCTCACATGCATGCCGGAGCGAACGCGCCAGTGCTTTGTAGCAACTTTCAACAATATGATGTGTATTTACCCCATATTCGTTACTGACATGCAAGGTGATGCCAGAACCCATGGCGAATGCCTGAAACCATTCGCGGAACAATTCTGTTTCCATAACTCCCAGTGTTTCTGAAGGCAGGTCAACATGCCAAACCAAAAAAGGGCGTCCAGAAACATCCAACGCGACCCGGCTAAGACACTCATCCATAGGCAGAAAACAAGATGCATAGCGGTTTATACCCGCGCAATCCCCAAGCGCTTTATTTAGCGCATCACCAATTGCCCAGCCTGTATCTTCGGTGGTGTGGTGTGAGTCAATATGCAAATCGCCTTTAGCTTTTAACGTGATATCCATCAAGCTATGGCGCGCCAATTGCTCTAGCATATGGTCAAGAAAACCAATACCCGTTTGGATGTTCGCTTTACCGGTACCCTCGATAGTTAGATTAACAGAAATTTCTGTCTCATTTGTTTTACGTGTTATCTGTGCGATTCTACTCATTCAGCCCTCTCTCGGGTTTTGCCAACGGTTTTTGGCACGATCTGAGGCAAAGACATAGCAGTTTTTTTGCAATAAAACCAGCTTATGTCTGCGAGCCTGTAAAACCGAGGTCATGTCTGGCTGTAAACACCACTATCTAGCTAGGGTGATCCTTGGCGAGAACTTGCGGGCGGCTGACCCTCGAAATCGATACCCGTTTCTTGTTTTAAATACGCCTGTAAGTCTTCAAAAATCTGTCGGCATTGCTGCGCAGAAAAGCGATCAATGTTCTGGGCAAGCAAATTTGCTAAAAAAGTTGCCTCTGGAGGCAAGCTAGCTGTTTGAATTGTTGGCGCTGGATGCGACATTTGCGCAAGATATTTTAACAATTCTGCTTCATCCCAAATCAATTCAAGCCAAACACAAATTTGGTCAACAAGCGCAGGGGATGGTCGGCCCCGCTTGCCATGTTCAAGTGCAGATATGTAGGCTGACGACACCCCTAAAAAATTACCTTGGTCTTGCAGTGTCAGCCCTCTTTTTGCACGCAAGCTGCGCATTTTGAAACCAAAAGGCGTCACAACCGCTCCCTAACCCGCTTCAAACGCACATAAAGAGCACCCTCGCCGCCATCTTTCGGACGCGCTATGCCAAATGCAATTATCGCCTCGCTCAAAGGCGTTTCAGAGAGCCATTGCGGCACATTTTCCCGCAAAACCCCCCTTCCAGCCTTACCTTTGCCAGTAATGACAAGAATAGTTCGCAAGCCTTCTTGCCTTGATTTGTGGATAAAGTGCTTTAAACGCTCATAAGCTACAAGCTGGCTTAGCCCATGTAAGTCAAGCCTTGCTTCCAACAGCATTTCACCTTGCCGTAATTTTTTTGCGGAACTCCGGTCAATGCCAGCACAAACGCCCTGTGATAAATTAACCGGGCCCGCGACGAGCCCCGGATGTTTTGTATCCGTTCCAGGGATCGCTGTGTTTCGCACAGTTACAACTTTTTTTGTATTTGAAGATGTTGTTTTACCCCTAGGAAACTTTTTTTGGCCCTTGGCTGGCAATGCAACAGGAGATATTCTAGAGGACGCTTGGCGCTTAACAGTTTTTGCCACCTCAGACCAAAGGGCGTTTTCCTCATCTTTTTTTGAAAAGGATGGGCTTAATTTTCGCGTCTTATTCTTATTTAAGGCCATTTACTGGACTCAATCTTCGAAGAGCAAAATCAAACCTTGGTGTTAAATAGGTTTAATTCTCATCCTCAATTCGGGTTTCAACTAATTTCCAATTTGGGTCAGCCAGTTGCGTGTCGCGCTCAAAAACCCAAATATCGGTGATTTTAACATTTGTTTCTGACTCATCTTCTAACACCGCAGCATTTTTATCGGTAACGACGCGAGTTTGAAGGCTCACAAACTGCACCGTAACAGAAGCAACATTATCGACAACTTCACCATCGATAAGCTGAACATCTTCAATTTCATCAATCGTTATCTCTAGCCTATCGCCACGTTTATTGCGATCATGCACGCTCTGGGCAAATTCTTGATAAAGCTCAAACGCCAAAAGTCGCCGGAGGGTGGCTAAATCACAATCGGCAAAAGCGTTTAATACCATTGAAAAGGCTGAGGCTGCACCATTCATGAAATCGTCATCACGAAAGCTTGAATCTGCTTGTCGAACAAAAGTCAGGCCTTTGCCGCTTACAGGTTGTTTGTCGCCATGTAAAGAGACCACTTTCTCCTCTTCGCTAGCTATATCATTAGCAGGCTCTTTATTTAGACGACTCAGTTCTTCACGCCTTTGTTCAAAACCGTCACGACTCCCTAAAATGGAGCGCAAGCGGAAAATAAGAAACAGGGCGATGGCAGCGAATATCAGAATATCGATAAGTGGCATAATTAGGCGTCTATAAAAAGGTTTCAGGGCAGATGTAACACGTCACAACAAAACTCTAAGAGAATTATGACATAAAAACATCAAAATTTGCATCTAAAAGAATGCTTTCTTATATGATATCATATGGGTTGCCCATTTTCAGATACAAGCTGGAGGCGAAAATGCTGTTTTATATTCTAATTTTATTTAGCCTGTATGGTTGGATTGAATTCGAAGCGCTGATCTTTATCGGCAACAAAATAGGAGGTTTAGCGAGCTTTTTAGGTATTTTTGTGACTGCGTTCATTGGCATTTGGCTACTCCGCTCTCAAGGCCGAACAGTGTTAACTAAATGGCAGGCAAATCTTACAAGGGGAGAAGTGGAGACAGTTTCACTAGCCAATGGATTGTCTTTATTGGTTGGAGCTTTGCTGATGTTATTACCGGGCTATGTTACTGACACGATGGGTATTCTATGCTTTATCCCAATCCTGCGCTTTTTTATCGGCCGTGCCCTTCTGGCCAAATTTCAACTGGTGAGTGCTCAAAACCTATTTAGAAATCGTTTTGCTTCTCGTTTTAGGACAAATTCTGATAGGCCTAATAACACCTCTTATTCGAATGATAGGCAAACCTCCGGCCGCCAAAAAAACCTAGATGGGGAAATTATCGAGGGAGAATTCATTAAAAAAGAATAACTATGATAAATATAGTTTACCCTATAGACTGCCTCTTCTCGCAGTCAATCTATAAGACTGATAGCTACAGCGTCAAATTTACGTAACTAAGTGGATGAAATATTATGGCTGAGTCCAAAAATAAAGACAAAAACCCTAAACCTAAAACAGAAGTCACTGAGAAGGCCGAAGCTAATGACGAGGGTCAAAGGCAGGTTCAGCCACAAGTTTTTTTGCATACTCAATATGTGAAAGATTTTTCTTTTGAAAGCCCTTCTTCACCTGATGTTTTTTTAAATCAACCGGGTCAGCCAAATGTTGAGGTCGCTGTAAATGTTGCATCTAGCAAGTTAGAAAATAATCACTTTGAGGTAGTGTTGAAAATAGCGGCTACCGCAAAAACAGAAGATAAAACCATCTTTATTGTGGAGTTGAGCTATGGCGGCATTGTGTCCTCAAATGTGACCGATGAAAATATGCTACATCCATTAGTTTCTATTGAGGGACCTCGCTTGATATTTCCATTCGCGCGAGCTGTAATAGCTAATATAACGCGTGAGGGAGGCTTTATGCCGCTCAATCTAAACCCCATTGATTTTCTTGCCCTATATCAGCAGAATGTGCAACAGCACCAAAAGGCAGAAGCGGTGGCAACCCCAAAGTAAGTCTCTGCATTACTTATACTTTTTCCTTATCTGTCTCAGTTAGGACTTGGCGCCAAATCGGATCACGCATTTCATCCAGCAAAGCATTATGCGCAGCCTCCTCTTCTGCTGGAACAACAAAAATACGGGCGGGCCGAACCGTCCTGTCTGTTGTTTTAAAACCGGAGTGGTCATCACCGTCATGCAGTGATGACTGAACAGAGTCTTCGTACTTTTCGGTGTCCTCTTGGAAACCAAGACCGGGCTGTTTGCCGCCTTTCAGTTCAACAAACACATCAGCAAGTAGATCAGCGTCAATCAGTGCGCCATGTAAATCACGATGGCTATTATCTATTTGGAATCTACGGCAAAGCGCGTCAAGGCTTGCCTGTGCGCCAGGAAATTTTTGCCGTGCAAGAGTAAGTGTGTCTATTATACGTTCATCTTTCAGAACAGGTTTTTCGCAATTTTTAAGCTCATCATTTAAAAAACCGACATCGAAAGGGGCATTATGAATAACCAATATATCGCTTCCAATGAAGCCAAGAAATTGGTCGGCAATCTCGCTAAAAACAGGCTTATCCTTTAGGAATTCAGAAGCGATACCATGGACCGCTTGCGCCCCTTCATCGATCTCGCGCTCTGGATTTATGTAAAGATGCAATTTCACTCCAGTAAGCGCATAATTTACCATTTCAAGTGCGCCTATTTCAATAATCCGGTGTCCCTCTTTAACTGACAGGCCTGTCGTTTCTGTATCAAGGATAATATGACGCATAACTGGGGTGGCTCCATCTGATATGTCAGATTATTAGAGTAATTCTGACGAGTGTTATTTGAAACTGAATCATTGGGCTATCTTAAGTCAAGATCCAAGAAAGGCATAACATGCTTAGGATTTGATTTTTTTTATCCATTTTTTCAACCTCCGCCTACTTTCTGAACGACCTAATCCTGTAGGTATGGCCAGGTCAGATAATCTTATTTTTTCAACTTGTGTCAGTTGTGTGTTTATTATCGCGGTAAATTTTTCATCAGTCATATGAGCTCTTTGCATTGCACGCTGACGAAGCAATCGAAGGGGCGCCCAAACTGACACTACATAATCACATTGCACTTCACCACCTGTCTCAAAAAGAAGTGGTACATCTAAAACCGCTAATGGTTTGCGAGCCCGCCGAGAGTCTGCTAAAAACCTGTCCCTTGCCTGATATACGAGTGGGTGCAAAATAGATTCTAATAATTTACGGGCTTCGGGGTCTGAAAAGACTTTTCTGCCCAAAGCTGGACGGTCAATACTGCCATCACCAGAAGAGATGTTCTGACCGAACACTGATAACACAAACGGCGTTGCCTCGCCTGTTGCGCTCATTAAATGATGTACTGTTTTGTCGGCATCATGCACAGGCAAGCCAAGTTCACGAAACATTTGCGCAATCGTTGATTTGCCAGATGCAATTGAACCGGTAAGGCCAATGATTTTCATCTTCCAACCTCAGCCTTGATAGCCACCAGGCCATGCTCACGCAAAAGCTGTAATAAAGGCAGCAAAGGAAGCCCAACAATATCATAATAAACACCGTTAATTTCAGAAAAAAGATACGCGCCACCTTCCTCAATCCGATAACAACCGGGCGAAGACAAGCAATCAGAACCGCAAAAAGCTAAATAATCAGAAATGTTCTGCGCTGTTAATTTATACATTGTCAGGTCTGCGTGGCTACAATGATGCCAGATACGTCTACCGCCCTGAAATACAACGACAGCATTATGAAGCCGGTGTGTTTTGCCACTTAATTTTTCTAAATGTTTTTTTGCTTCTTGCATCGAACTTGGTTTACTAAAAATGGCCCCCTCACAACTTAAAAGCTGATCACAGCCAATGATATACCCTTCTTCTTGACTGGCTAATTTCTGTGCTTTTAATTCAGCCAATGTGATGGCAATATCATCGGCTGGCACATTTTCAGCCACACCAGCTTGTCTAATCGCTTCTTCATCAACTGGCGCAGCTTTAGCATCAAACACTAACCCAGCAGCTTGTAAAAGTTGAACTCGTGTTTGGCTAGCGGAAGCAAGGAATATTTTATGTTTTTTTATTGCCCAACCCTGCATTAGTTTGACTCTCCGATTTCTGCTTGGGCCTCTTTATGGTTCATGTATAAATGCAAAATGGCCGCAGCTGTCTCTTCAACCGAACGACGCGAGACGTCTAACACTGGCCAACCTTGCTTAGAGAAAAGACGGCGTGCGGTTGATAGCTCCTCGCTAATTTTTTCCATATCCGCATAATTCTGATTCGATTTATCGGTTAGATGCGCAAGCCGATTACGGCGAACATGCGCTAGACGTTTTGGGTCTGTTGTTAACCCAACAATAAAAAGCTTAGGAAATTTTTCAATAGTCTCTGAAGGAAAAGGAACACTCGGAACAAGCGCATAATTTGCTACCCAGTATCCCCTATTAGCAAGATACATAGAAGTGGGTGTTTTTGATGTCCTGGAAACCCCAACCAAAAGAATTTGTGCATTCTGCAAGCTTCCCATATTTAGGCCATCATCATGATTAACAGCAAATTCAACCGCCGCCATACGGTCAAAATAGGCGCGATCCAATTTATGTTGACCGCCGGGGCGGCTGTTCTGCTTATAGCCTAATACGGTGGAAAATAAATCAACAAGGGGATCTAAAATAGAAAGATTTGGAATGTTTAGATCTGCGCACAGAGCCTCAAGCTCATCTCGGATCTTTGGTTCAACAATAGAATATAAAACAATGCCCGGGTTTCGCTCTAGACTAGATCGAATTGTCTGCAAATGCGCTGAAGTACGCACCAATGTCCAAATATGCTCAGAAGTTTCAACATTAGAAAATTGTGCAAGTGCAGCTCTAGCGAATTGATGAACTGTTTCGCCGGTTGAATCAGAGACAAGATGAATATGCAATGTAGTTTCCATGGTTTCTATGTGATAACAATTATAATTTGAGAAGTCATCATAATGACACAACTGCCCAGCGTTAGATATCGAAATTGCAATATGTTATCACCAGCTTATCCCCCGCAAGGCGTTATCACTTTGAAAATGGGGATAAGTTTCAACTCGTATGAAATTTATCCTTTTTTTCCACATTTTTGAGTCAAATAAGCAGACTGGTGAAAACAGTCTTTAACATCCACTTAACATTGGGGATAAATCCGCTTACTGTTGGAGCGTATTTTTATAGAGCCAAGTAATAATATGATATGATGTAATTTTTGACTAGCTGATTACCTAGATATCCAGTAATCAATGTTTGCGTATTCGGGGATGTTTATAGGGATAACTTGTGAATGTATTGGTAAACAGAAATCCATGTTTATAAACACCTACTACAACCTTATTATCTAATATATATATAGGTGGTATTGTATAGATGATCTTGAATGACCTTTTAAATGGAAAGTCTATAAACCAAACACCCGTTTGGATAATGAGACAAGCTGGGCGATATTTGCCAGAATATCGAGAGATACGAAAAACTAGTGATAATTTTATCGATTTCTGCCTCACCCCAGAAAAAGCGTGCGAAGTAACCTTACAACCGATAAAGCGATTTAATTTCGACGCCTCAATAATTTTCTCAGATATCTTACTTGTTCCTCATGCTATAGGCAGAGAAGTAAGGTTTGTACCCGGAACAGGCCCCGTATTAGATAGGATTAATGCCATAAATGAACTGGTGTTACCAAGTTTTGACAAATTTCGGGATTATCTTCGGCCAGTCGCAGATGCGGTAAAACTTACCCGAGATAGTCTACCAAAAGAAACTGCACTTATTGGGTTTTCTGGTGCACCTTGGACGTTAATGACATATCTTATCGAAGGTGGTAGTTCTCGCGATTTTCATATTGCTCGTAACTGGCTATGGTCAAAACCAGCCGAAAGTGAGAAGCTCCTCCATTATTTATCAGAATATATTGTATCTTTTTTAACATTACAGGCAAACGCAGGTGTAGACGTTCTTATGTTGTTTGATAGCTGGGCAGGTGTGGTACCAGCTTCACATAGGAAAAATATTATAACAACTTTTCATAAAAAGATTATTGCTGACCTACGAAGCCTGGGTATCAATTTGCCAATAATTTCTTTTCCAAAAGGGTTATCAGAAGGATTGAAGGCTTATAGTGAGGAGGTAGATATGCAAGCGTTAGCTCTCGACCATTTTGTGGATAGGCGTTGGGCAGCTGATAATTTACGTTCAGATATTGTCTTACAGGGTAATCTCGATCCGTTATGTCTTGTATCCGGTGGGCAAATCATGAAGCGTGAAGTAGAGGAAATCTTGGAAATTTTTTCTAACCGCAAGCATATTTTTAATTTGGGGCATGGAATTGTTCCGCAGACGCCACCTGAACATGTAATGGAACTTTTGGATTTAATACGCAATTAAAGACCTAACAGTCGGAGATTTTTAATGCCATATGAGTGGCTCACAGCCTTGCATATAATATCGGTTATCGCTTGGATGGCTGGGTTGTTTTATTTGCCAAGGCTATATGTTTACCACGCAATAGTTGAATCAGGCTCTGTACGCGCGGAAACATTTAAGTTGATGGAACGTCGTCTTTTAAAAGTAATAATGAATCCTGCCATGATAGCGAGCTGGGGATTTGGGTTGGCAATGCTTTATGCGAACCCTGTTTTGCTATTAGAAATGTGGATGATTATAAAAATTATTTGTGTCATAGCCATGACAGCAACGCATATGATTTTTGGCAAAATGAGAAAAGAGTTAGAGAAAGATCAAGCTCGGAAAGATAGTGCATACCGGATGTGGAATGAAGTGCCAACGGTTTTAATGGTCATCATTGTAATTATGGCTATTGTCGAGCCTATTTAGGCGAAAATTTCCGAGATATAAGAGTTTTTCTAACCATTTCTTGACAATTTCTCATTATTACGACTATTTGTAAGTAATCGTATCCGGATAAATCTTTAGCCGCTCAAATATAGAAACCAGCATTTATACTCTCTAATATTAGCTTACGCCAAATAAGATAATAAGTATTTCTTTTCCCCCCATTTTCATTCACGGTCATTTGTTATGCATCTCAAGGAATTGAAGTCAAAATCAGCGTCCGAATTACTAGCTTATGCAGAAGAGTTAGAGATTGAGAACGCCTCTACTCTTCGGACACAAGATATGATGTTCGCTATCCTTAAACAGTTAGCGGATAACGATGTCATAATCCGCGGCGCAGGTGTTTTAGAAGTTTTATCAGACGGTTTTGGCTTCTTGCGTGCGCCCGAATCTAACTATTTGCCAGGCCCAGATGATATTTATATATCGCCTAGTCAAGTTCGTAGATTCAGTCTGCGAACGGGCGATACTGTTGAGGGGGAGATTAGGGCACCAAAAGAAGGAGAGCGGTATTTCGCCCTCCTTAAAGTAGAATCAATTAATTTCCAAGATCCAGATGCGGTACGCCACAGGATCAATTTTGATAATTTAACTCCGCTTTATCCAGACGAAAAACTATCGCTCGAGTTACCTTTCGATCCGGATAAGAAAGATAACACACCACGGGTTATTGATCTCATATCCCCGATGGGAAAAGGTCAACGTGGCTTAATTGTCGCGCCGCCTCGTACCGGTAAAACGATGATGTTACAAAGTATTGCGCACGCAATATCCGTTAATCACCCGGAAGTATATTTGATTGTTTTATTAATCGATGAACGTCCCGAAGAAGTTACAGATATGCAGCGTTCTGTTAATGGGGAGGTCATTTCGTCGACGTTCGATGAGCCAGCCGTACGCCATGTGCAAGTAACAGATATGGTCATAGAAAAGGCAAAACGCCTTGTTGAGCACAAACGCGATGTAGTGATTCTACTTGATTCTATTACCAGGTTGGCCCGTGCTTATAACACAGTCGTTCCCTCTTCTGGTAAAGTATTGACAGGAGGGGTAGATGCAAACGCATTACAACGCCCAAAGCGGTTTTTTGGTGCTGCACGTAACGTTGAACAAGGTGGCTCGCTAACAATTATCGCAACAGCTCTTATAGAAACCGGTTCACGTATGGATGAAGTTATTTTTGAAGAGTTTAAAGGTACAGGGAACAGTGAAGTGGTTCTCGATCGTAAGTTGTCGGATAAGCGTGTATTCCCCGCTATTGACGTAACAAAATCTGGTACACGTAAAGAGGAATTGCTTGTAGATAAGATGACCCTATCGAAGATGTGGGTATTGCGCCGCATCTTGATGCAGATGGGCCCTGTTGATGCGATGGAATTCTTATCTGATAAGATGCGCCACTCTAAGACAAATGATGACTTTTTTGAGCAGATGAATAGCTAAGCTACTGGGTTGAAAGCGCTATCAAGAAGCTGAAGGCCTTTTAAATTTTTTGCCTCTAATTTAATAAGCCATTGTTTTCTATATATATTATCAGGGTGTTGCGGTTTTTTATTATCACCGCCGCTGTAATTATCATAACTCCCATTACCCTTTAAAATACGATGACAAGGTACGATTATCGGTAAGGGATTGCGTTGGCAAGCGCCGCCCGCCGCCCGCGCGGCTTTACGGTTGCCCCAACGTTCAGCAAAATCAGCATAAGAAATAGTGTCGCCATACGGAACATCCTTTAAAATAAGTAGCCATTTTTGAAGGGAAGATCCGATTGCTGATAGGTCCAAGGGGATGGTAAATTTTCTACGTTCAGCGACCAAATAGGCGTTTAACTGGCTGATTGTTTCACGTGAAACATCATTCTCTTTAGCCTCTATGTGGTCAGGCTGGATTGCAAAAGGAGTCTGTTGCCAATCTATTCTGCAAACACCAATATCTGTGGCGACCGCCCGCATAAAACCAAGCGGGGTATGGGTTATGCTTGAGTAGGCCATAACCATTCTCCTTTATCAACAATGCAAAAAAAGATAGGGATTCCAAAACCTATCTATAGACATGAAAGTCTAGCATGATTAAGAGAATGTCAAAACCATTGGTTAGGGAACAGTTGCTTGTTTTGTGGCTGACACTCCTATCGCGCTTTTTTGAAGCAGGAAAATAGAATGGCCCTTTTACATGCTGATACAATATTTGCGATAGCAACACCGCCCGGTATGTCAGCTATTGCGGTAATTCGTATCTCTGGGGATAAAGCGCTTCAGGTGCCACATCTGTTTGGTGTCGGGGCCGGGGCGACACGCACAGCGAAACGGGTTTTTTTAAAAGATGACCATGGGACAATAATTGATGATGTGATCGTGCTGGGTTTCGCGGCACCCGCTTCAGCGACTGGTGAAGATGTGCTAGAAATTCATTGTCATGGCTCGGTGGCTGTTATTGATGATATTTTAAAAGTGCTCGCTAAGACAGAAGGGTTTCGAGCCGCTGAGCCCGGCGAGTTTACGCGCCGTGCACTAGATAATGGTAAGATGGATATCACCGCGGCAGAGGGGTTAGCTGACCTCATTGAGGCAGAAACATCAATGCAACGCCGGCAAGCAAGCGCTCAGATGACTGGTCAGCTTAGCCGGCCAGTAGCGTTTTGGCGTGAGGAGATAGCGCGTCTGCTTGCGCACCTAGAAGCCATTATTGATTTTGCTGACGAAGAACTTCCAGAGGTCCTGCGGCAAGAGATAGAAACAGATACTGCGAGATTATGCGCTGCGATTGATGCAGCGCTTGATGATCAACGTTTTGGCGAGATTATCCGTAACGGGCTATCTGTGGTTCTGGCCGGTCCGGTAAATGCGGGCAAATCAACCTTGATGAATTTATTGGCGGGCCGGCAAGCGGCCATTGTATCTGATATGGAAGGCACGACAAGAGACGTTATAGAGGTGCGGCTGACTTTATCCGGAGTTCCGGTGTGTCTCGCCGATACAGCCGGATTTCGGGAAACAGCTGATTCTATCGAAGCAGAGGGGATTTCGCGGGCAAAAACAGAGATTAATACAGCTGATTTAGTGTTATTAGTTATAGATGGAAGTCAGCCTGGCTGGGAGGAGGTGGCCGATAAAATGCGCCAAGATTTTCATCCGCCTTGTCTCATTATCGCGAGCAAGTGTGATAAAGGGCTAGCTGTCACAAATGATTTGGATAGCAATGCTTATCTTTCGGTTGATTTAACGATAGATAAAACAGCCCAGATAATCGAAAAAGCGCTCTATAACTATTTAGTGCCTCTTAATCAGGCAAGTCAGACACCCATCATTACGCGTGCCCGCCATCGTGATGCTTTTGCCGCAGCGCTTGCAAGTTTGCAACATAGTCAAACCTTGTCATGGGAAGGCGATATTGCAGTGATAGCAGAGGATTATAGGCGGGCGGCCTCAGCTTTGGGGCGGATAACAGGGCATATTGATGTTGAAGATTTGCTTGACCATATTTTTTCACGTTTTTGCATCGGGAAGTAATTTTTTGGGGCTCCATTTCAAATAATCTTGTGCGCAGATTTTGGTTAGGCAAAAGCAGATTGCTGTTTCACGTGAAACAGATTAAGCTGGCAAAAATTTATACAGGACATTTTCGATGGCATGTTGCGGCGATTATGGAGCTTGCGAGTCAGAGGACACTATTATTTGAGCTTTTATGCGTTTCTAGAGGTTATTAGGCAAGCAAATGGGCCAGAAATTTGATGTTATTGTAATTGGTGGTGGGCACGCAGGCACAGAGGCCGCTGCCGCTGCGGCGCGTATGGGCGCGGTGACGGCGCTGGTAACAATTGCCGTCGATAAAATCGGAGAAATGTCCTGTAATCCGGCAATTGGCGGGCTGGGGAAGGGCCAACTTGTCAAGGAAATTGATGCGCTAGATGGACTGATGGGACGAGCTATTGATAAGGCAGGCATTCAATTTCGCATGCTGAATAAATCGCGTGGGCCAGCAGTTCAAGGTCCACGGGCTCAGGCAGACCGAAAGTTGTATCGTAACGCGATACAGGAATTATTAGCGGCGCAGGATAATTTGGAAACAATCGAAGGGGTTGTTGGGGATTTAATCACCGAGAATGGCCAGATTACAGGGATTATCACCGAAGATGGCCGACATATTTCTGCGCCTTCGGTTGTGCTTACCACTGGAACTTTCCTCGGTGGTCTTGTACATTTGGGCAAAGAGCGTACACCAGCCGGCCGCTTTGGAGAGCGCCCATCCATGCAATTAGCAAAACGGCTTCGGGGGCTAGGTTTGCCCGTAGGGCGCTTGAAAACAGGGACTCCGGCACGCCTGAATGGTGAAACCATTGCTTGGGATAGGCTAGAAATGCAACCAGCGGATGATAGGCTAGTTCCTTTTTCTAGCCTGACCGCTAGCATTGAGGTGCCTCAAATTTCTTGCGGAATTACTCGTACTAATGAGAAAACACATCAGATTATTTCTAACTCGATCCATCTTTCGGCTGTCTATTCAGGTCAAATTGAAGGGCAGGGGCCTCGTTACTGTCCATCTATTGAAGATAAAATTCATCGTTTTTCAAATAAAAGCTCGCACCAGATTTTCCTGGAACCAGAAGGGTTGGATGATAATACTGTTTATCCAAATGGCATTTCTACAAGCCTGCCGCGTGACGTGCAATCTGCTTTTATTGCTACTATCGAAGGGCTTGAAAAGACTGACATTTTACAGTTTGGTTATGCGATAGAATATGATTTTATTGACCCACGCGCTTTGTCGCCAACGCTGGAGCTAAAAGGCCTTAAAGGTTTGTTTTTGGCCGGTCAAATTAATGGCACAACAGGTTATGAAGAGGCAGCGGCACAAGGTCTTGTCGCCGGGGTGAATGCTAGCCTGCACTGCAATCCATCTGCAAAGGCGCCAGGGGGTTTTGTTCTAGACCGAGCAGATGCCTATATAGGCGTGATGATTGATGATCTGGTTACTAAGGGCGCACCAGAGCCTTACCGAATGTTTACCTCGCGTGCAGAATATCGTTTGCATCTGCGAGCGGATAATGCGGACCAGCGCCTTACAGACAAGGGATTAGAAATTGGCTGTATTGGGCGGATGCGTGCGGGTCACTGGGCAGATAAAAAGTCCGCATTAACGACAGCGCGGACCTTATTATCTAGCCAGCCTAAAGGCCCAAATGCTGTGGCAGCTGCTGGCTTGCCAACCCCGCGGGATGGTAGCACGCGAACGCCTGCGGAGCTACTCGCAATGGAAGGGGTGGTATTAACGCAATGTCTATCTATTTGGCCAGAACTCGCCACTATTCCTTTGGCTTTGCATAGCCAATTAGAGACAGATTGCCGTTATGCTGGCTATTTGGAGCGGCAGCAAGCTGATATTGATGCCATGCGACGCGATGATGCTGTTAAAATACCCAGCCATTTGGATATCAAAGCTATAGGTGGTCTATCGTCCGAATCAAAGGAACTGCTTGCGCGTTATCAACCGCAAACTATTGGACATGCTAGTCGTATTCCGGGCATGACACCTGCGGCTATTGTGGCCTTGCTACGTCATCTGCGCAAAATCAGTGGCGCTGGTGATAGCTTTCCGCGTCCCCTATCCAAAGCTTATAATCGTTAAGCTGGTAGATATGTCAGATAGCAACAGGCATTGGACAGTAGAAGAGGCGCATGCAGATTCGATCACGAATTTTCTAGATGTTCCACGTGAAACAGGCGAAAAATTAGAAATTTATGTGGATTTACTGATCAAGTGGCAGTCCCGTATTAACCTTATCTCTTCAAAAACACTCCCAGAAATTTGGCATCGCCACATCCTTGATAGCGCTCAGCTTGTTCGGTATTTGCCAAGCAGGCCGTCGGTTATTTTAGATATGGGAAGCGGGGCTGGCTTGCCAGGTGTTATATTGGCGATAGTGACAGATCACCAGTTACACCTGGCCGAATCAGATAGCCGTAAAGTTTCATTTATGCGGACTGCACTAAGGGAAACCGGCACACACGCTGTGTTGCATGAGATGCGGATTGAACAGTTGCCTTTCATACAGCCCGATATTATCACCGCCCGCGCTCTTGCCCCTCTTGATCAGTTAATGACACTCTGTAGTGCTCAGCATCATGAAAAGCTTGAATATCTATTCTTAAAGGGCCGCGACGCAAAACAGGAATTGACCACATTGCCTCCCTGTCCGAAACTAGATGCCGAATGCCTACCTAGTCTAACAGATAGGGACGCATCTATTATTCATATAAAGTCTTTTAATAAATAAATTTCAATTGTTTAGGAAATTTTAATGCCTGCTAAAATTATTGCCATTACGAATCAGAAGGGCGGTGTTGGTAAAACGACAACAGCTGTTAATCTCGCAACTGCTTTGGCAGCATGTGGTTTGGATGTGTTGTTGGTTGATTTTGACCCGCAGGGCAATGCCAGTACAGGGCTTGGTATTGATGAGGGGCAAAGAGAAGCGAATGCCTATCGGATGCTGACAGGCGAAAGCAGCGCGGCAGATGCAATCGCTTCTAGTCTTGTACCGCGCTTATCTATTTTGCCTGCTGTAATGGATTTATCGGCGGCTGAGGTGGAGTTAAGTGATTTGGAAGCACGGGAATACCGTTTAGCAAAAGCGTTGGAGACGGAGCGGAAACATTTTCACTATATAATTATTGATTGTCCACCATCGCTTGGCTTATTAACAGTAAATGGACTTTGTGCAGCAGATGCTTTTATGGTGCCATTACAATGCGAATTTTATGCCTTAGAGGGTTTAGCGCAATTGATGAAAACTGTCTCTGTCGTGCGCTCTAACTTTAATACATCGCTTATGATGCAAGGTATTCTGCTTACCATGTATGATGCCCGCAACAAATTATCTGAGATGGTTGAAAGTGATGTAAGGGGCCATTTTGGCACTCAGGTTTATAAAACGGTTATCCCGCGCAATGTACGCGTATCAGAAGCCCCATCCTTTGGTAAACCTGTGTTAATGTATGATTTAAAATGTGCAGGCGCACAAGCTTACGTGGCATTAGCTGCTGAACTTCTGGAGCAGGAAAAGCAAAACACATGACTGACACGCGTAAAAAAACAAAAGAAAACAATCGTCTAGGCCGCGGCCTCTCTTCATTGTTAGGGGAGGTGCCTATTGCCCCTGTTGCCGGTGATAGCTCTAGCACTGAGGGTAGGCCTGCTCCCGCTAGCACATTTGAAAACACTACTACTGGTCCGGTTAAGGGTCAGGTTCACCAATTACCAATAGAATGGATTAACCCCGGTCCGTGGCAACCGCGCCGGCAATTTGACAAAGATGCTTTGCGCGAGCTCGCCACCTCAATTCATGAACGGGGCCTAATTCAACCTATTCTAGTGCGGGAGAAAAAAGAAAAAACATTGCGTTATGAGCTTATTGCGGGCGAGCGGCGGTGGCGAGCAGCACAAATAGCAAAAATGCATGAAATTCCGGCGATAATCTCTGATTTTACAGATCAGCAAGCCGCAGAATTAGCGATGATCGAAAATATCCAGCGTCATGATTTAAGCGTCATTGAGGAGGCAGACGGGTATCAATCGCTGATTGATTCGCACAATTATAGCCAAGAGGCATTATCAAACATTATTGGTAAATCGCGCTCTCATATCGCGAATCTCTTGCGGTTGCGTCAATTGCCTGAGACGGTAAAGAGTATGCTGGCAGAGGGTAAGTTATCGATGGGGCAGGCACGCCCCTTGATCGGACATCCTCAGGCGGCAGAACTAGCGGTAAAAATCTCTACCGATAATTTAAGCGCTCGGGCAGTAGAGGCACTTATTAAGGCGGGTAAGGCGGGTAAGGTTTCGCGCTATCCTTCTCAGAAATCCGCTGATATCCGTGCTTTAGAAGTACGGGCACAAACAGAACTTGGCCTTTCACTCTCGATAGATTGGGATGAGGGGCGGGAGAAAGGCAGGATATCGGTTCGTCTTGCTTCGCTAGATCAGTTGGACGATTTGCTGAAAAAATTAAAATTAATGTAGTAAATAGGACAGGCTATTACCGCGCATTAAGCTGGCGGGTGCGCAAACAAATCCCAAGAAGAATTTGCCCCGTAAGGGTTGACGGGTCTGCAGAAGTCGTTGATTTTGTTTGAACTTCTGCTTGCATCACTCTGTCAATGGCGTCAGTAATTTGATCTTCGCTCCAGAGGCCTAGTTGCCGTGTTAGGACCGGTTTCATTTTAAAATGGACGGGTGGGCGTAGCAGCGCAATCGCTTGGGCGGCGGAGTGTCCTGTTTGCATTCGCGCCTTTGCCACTTGCATTCCTTTAAATAGGGATAGGAGTTGGCGCAGAACGGCAATAGGCTGGATACCCTCATGTCGCAGGCGTCCATAATCACGCTCGAAGGCGTTAACATCCCCGTTCAAAAGGGAAAGGCTGACCTCATCCACGGCAACCGCCCCATTATCCCCTAAAGCCTTATCTATATCTCCTAGGCTCAGTACGCCGCCCGACCCAACATATAATGCCAGCTTATTTAGCTCAGACAAACTTACCTGCCTGTCAGAGCCAAGGCGTGTGAGTATCGCTGACATGACCTGAGCGGAGGCTGAAATATTGTCTTTTGCGAAAATTTCTTTAGCGATTTGTTGTAAATTTCGCCGATCGTCAGAATAACAGCCAATAGAGGCACAAAATTCTGTCTCATCACATAATTTTACAAGCGCATGGCGCGTATTCACATCACTCGCTCGGATGATGATACGCGCATCAGGGTTCGGGTTAGCAAAAGCCAATTTCACCCCTGCTGTCATCTCGCTTCCAACGCCGCTGACAGTGACTACACGCAAACCGCCAAAAATATTTACTGCCATCGCTTCATCAGATAATCTGGCTTTATCCTCAGCCAGCTGCGCCCCTGTTAGGCTCGTTTGCGCGAAAGGGTCGTTTGGCAGATCACAAAAATAGTCGCTGAGTTGGCGCGCGCGCTCCCTCACAAGTCCCTGATCAGGCCCATAGAGAAGGTAAGCTGAATAACATGTAGCGGGTGCCTTTAGTAATCCAGCGACATCACGCTCTGAAATTTTCATTTAAACCTCTGGGGTAAGGAAATAAAGTTGCAATTTCTGGTACAGGCGCTCTCCTAGCAATTTAATCAATCGTTCTTCAGCAAAATCTTCTGAAATGTCTTGACCATGGAATGAGGAAACCGCACCAGATGTCGCGAAGGCATCGATACTACCGGCTGTTAAGATACTATCTGTTTCGAAATCACGTAGCTGATAGCTAACAGACATTTTGGTATTGTTTATGGAGCTATCTTCTTCAGCGGAGGATAGAACAGACCGGCTGGCTGTACTTAATTTATAGGAAAGCACGTAATGCACATCTGGATCAAAAAGTCCTATATAATTAGACAATGTCCGGTTCATAAGTTGTTGTGAGCGAGTTTGTGGTTCAGGCAACGCAAGATGTTGAAAATAGGTAGAAGTTGTAAGATCTACATCCGATAACGTCTTGACCGAACAACTGCTTAGCCCAGCTAAACTCAATAATATTAGGTTAAGCGCCATAAATTTTTTAAAATAATTAACACACCACATTGATAATCCTGTTAGTTACAACAATTACCCGCTTAGGAGGCTTTCCTTCAAGATATCGTTGCAAGCTTTCAAGCGCCAGAGCTTTTTCCTCTGCTTCACTCGCTGGGCAATCTATTGGCAATTCTAGGCGGGCACGTAGCTTCCCATTTACTTGTACAGCTATTTCTACGGTATCCGCCTTAAGCCAGTGGTGGTTTATGTCTGGCCATTTGGCTTGTGATACCAGCCCCGTCCCACCTGAGCGTGCCCAAATTTCTTCAGCGATATGCGGTGAGAACATCGACAAAAGTACGGCGAAACGTCGCATTGCAAAGCCAAAAACATCCTCTTTTCGCTGATTAGAAGCCTGATAGTCAGCTAATGCGCTAACCAGAATATGTAGATGCGCGACACAACGGTTAAAAGCGAAACGTTCAATATCGTTGGCGATAGCGTCGATAGCCATGTTTAAGGCACGTGCGAGCCTTTCATCTGCATTTGAAGCAACATTATCTTTGTTGAGCGTAAATCCGTCGCGATAAGGTATCGTGACCAACGCTAATTTCCAAATCTTCTGAATAAAGCGATGAGCGCCTTCTACCCCTGATTCTGTCCACTCTAGGTCACGTTCAGGGGGGGAATCAGATAGCATGAATAGGCGGGCTGTATCTGCGCCATAGGTAAGGATAATATGCTCAGGGTCAACCACATTTCTCTTAGATTTACTCATTTTTTCGACACGGCCCGCATTAACTTTAGCGCCGGTCTTTTTATGTACCCATGCCCCATCTTGTTTTTCAACCTCTTCAGGGAAAAGCCAATTTCCTTGATCATCTTTAAAGCTTTGATGGCACACCATTCCTTGTGTCATAAGCCCAGCAAAGGGTTCATCTAAATTTAAATAGCCAGTTTTAGACAATGCGCGGGTAAAAAACCGTGAATAAAGTAAATGCAACACGGCATGTTCAACCCCGCCGATATATTGGTCGACGGGCATCCAATAGCTAGCTGCGTTAGACGAGAAACCCTTATCATTAGTTTTTGGATCTGTATAACGCAGAAAATACCAAGAGCTCTCAAAAAATGTATCGAACGTATCTGTTTCGCGCTTAGCGGGTTTGGCGCATTTGGGGCAAGCCACATGCGCCCAGCTAGGATGACGGTCTAAAGGATTTCCGGGGCTTTCAAACTCCACATCTTCTGGCAAGGTGACAGGCAAGTCTTTTTCCGGTACCGGTACGGGGCCGCAATCTGGACAATGGATTATAGGGATAGGACAACCCCAATAACGTTGACGTGACACGCCCCAATCACGTAAGCGGAAAGTAGTTTTTCGCGCGCCTGCGCCTAATTCTTCAATCTTATCAACGGCTACTTTTTTAGCGGCTTCCACCTCCAGTCCTGACCAATCACCAGAACCAAATAAAACACCGGGCCCTGTATAAGCTTGGTCTGATACGCTAAAATCATCGCCAGCATCATTCGGGCGCACGACGGGGATAACAGGCAACGTGTATGCATTCGCAAAATCAAGGTCGCGCTGGTCATGAGCGGGACAGCCAAATACCGCACCGGTGCCGTAATCCATCAGGACAAAATTCGCAATATATACTGGCAGTCTACGCCCTTCAATCAGTGGATGCTTTACAACCAAGCCGGTATCAAAACCTTTTTTCTCTGCTTTTTCAATTACTGCTTCAGATGTGCCTAGCTGGGCACATTCCGCGATAAACGTTTCAATATCGGGCCGTGCTTCAGCAAGTTGTGCTGCAAGTGGATGTTGCGCAGATAATGCTATAAACGATGCGCCATAGAGCGTATCTGGACGGGTGGTGAACACAGTTATGTCGCCATATTTTTTATCTGTAACGGCAAAATGTAACTCTGCTCCTTCAGAACGACCAATCCAGTTACTTTGCATTAAGCGGACTTTATCAGGCCACCGTTCTAGCCCTTCGATGGCTTGTAAAAGCTCATCTGAGAATTCTGAAATAGCCAAAAACCATTGAGATAATTTACGACGTTCCACAAGAGCGCCTGACCGCCAGCCGCGCCCATCTACCACTTGCTCATTTGCAAGAACAGTATTCTCTACGGGGTCCCAATTCACCCAGCTTTCTTTCCGATAGGCTAGCCCTGCATCTAAAAAATCGAGAAACATTTTTTGTTCATGCTTGTAATAATTCGGTGTGCAGGTTGCAATTTCCCGCTCCCAGTCATAAGACAGACCCATAGTTTTCAGTTGTGCGCGCATGGTAGCAATATTTTGGGTAGTCCAATCACCCGGATGCACGCCGCGCTCTATAGCTGCATTTTCTGCTGGCAGACCAAATGCATCCCAGCCCATTGGATGCAGGACATTAAACCCTTTGGCACGTTTAAATCGCGCAACGACATCACCGAGTGCATAGTTTCGCACATGGCCCATATGGATTCGTCCCGAAGGGTAGGGAAACATTTCCAAAACATAATATTTAGGCTGACTAGGGTTAGCGTCGCTGGAAAATACATTTTGTGTATTCCAGATTTCCTGCCACTTGGTTTCAAGTTCTGAAGGGTTAAATTTTGTCATGGGATACCCAAAAGACGATGGTACAGATATTTTGTTCTAGCATTAAGGCCAGACAGATACGTTCTGCCCCAATATTAATTCGTTTCACTTATCGTTGAGGCTCGGATTTCTCTTGCTCTTGTAAGAATAAGTTCTTCCAATCGAGAGCCCATTTCGTTATCTATACCATTATCGCGCCATTCGTCGCCTGTGCGTCTTTGAATATACACTACGGCACGAATTGCATCTGAACGCAGTTCCCGGTCTAAAACAAAAATAGCAATCTTGATACGCTCATCACTATTCTCATTCAATTTATACCAATCTGTAATTATCGTTCCGCTAATCGCATCTACATCTTCCATTGGCAATGATGAAGCAATATCTATAGATGCTCTCCATAGTAGTGCATTGATAGGTAACCCCGCCCCATTTTCCTTTCTAGACATTGCACCTTTTATACTTACGCCTTGCTCAGAGCTACCAGTGATAATTGAGCCAGGAGAATATATATTGGGCTTTTTAGATGACTGTGGAAGTGAGCATCCAGTAATCAGCACAACGATAAAAATGGTAAATTGGTTTAATTTCATAATATTGACCTTAAAAAAGGGGGATAGTTTCCTATCCCCCTTCTTATACAGAAATTTCAATTTCTTAGAAAGAAACTTTCAACTGTAATTCAGTAATCTCTTCCGCTGTACCTGAGTTATGGCCAGAACCAGAAAGATCAGATGAAGAAACAACAGCTGTCACACCAGGTGTTACGGTGTATGAAGCTTGAATTTGAGTTGATTCTCTATCTTTGGTTGAGTTTGTTTTGTGCTGCATGAGCTCGTATGCAAGCGTGGTTGCACCCATAGTGTACTTAGCACCCATGATTGTACCTTCAGTTTCGGTGGCACCCGCTTCGTTTTTGTTCTGCTCATAACCAATTGTGATGTCGCCCATGCCGAGTTCTACGCTAGCTGAGCTTCCGTCAATGGTTGCACTCTTCATTTGTGCAATGTTAATCGTAGCAGGACCTACGCCCATTGTTGCACCAGCGCCAAAATGGTTTTGGCCAGCTTCAAGTGCAATTGACACACCACCCATTGCTGGAAGTGATAGACCAATTGCTGTGCCTGATGATGCACCACGAGCTGTGCCAAGAATGTCAGCGGCAACGTCTTTACCTTCGCCAGCATACTGGCCGGTGTCGTCCATTGCGGCTACGTAGTTTGACGATGTGCCAGCTGGGGTAACTTTCATTGTTCCGAAGTCACCGCCCAAAGTCCATGACATACCGTCGAAGCCACCGCCAATGCCTTCGTCTAAGCCGAAGCTCATGCCAGCTGACATGCCGTTGTCCATTGTTGTGGCGAAGCTTACGCCCATATCCATTTCAGCAGAAATAGCACCACCGCCATTTGTGTTTACTGAATCGTCGGACATGATCAAGCTTGAAGAGCCTGAAATTGTGATATCAGATGCCATTGCTGATGCTGAGGTCAGCGCAACAAGAGCTGTTGATGCAAGAAAAATCTTACGCATTGTGTAAATCTCCCAAAAGATTATGTTACCAGAATTAGTAACTATCTTAAAATATTGAGATTACGACTAACAGCAACCATTAAAATTTGATGTTGAAAAAATAAGAACACAGGTGTGATATTTTTGTCACAAGAGAAATGACTACTGCTCTGAGATTAAAGTAAATGTTTTTGGTGACTAGTTGAAAAGAATTTCTAACGTGGTTAAGAAAGATGCTCTTTGGTTTTACCTTGGTAAGTGTAAATGATTTTGCATTAAATTATCAAATAAGGAGCTAAGGTCGGTGTTTTTGGAAGTTCAAAACAAGATACGTAAAGCTACGAAAAATGTAGGGCGTGACCCCAACCATATAGAATTAATCGCGGTATCCAAGCAGCAACCGGAAGCTCGTATCGAGCGCGCTTTAAATGAGGGCTTTCGTGTGTTTGGTGAAAACAGAGTTCAAGAAGCACAAGGGCGTTGGGAGCCGCGCCGCCCGTTTTTTCCGGATTTAAAGTTGCATCTTATTGGTCCCTTGCAATCGAATAAGGCGGGTGATGCCGTAGCTTTGTTCGATATAATTCACACTCTGGACAGGCCTAAAATCGCGCGCGCCTTAAAAACAGAAATGGATAATCAGAACCGGCCGCTCCCATGTTTTATTCAGGTAAACACTGGCAATGAACCCCAGAAGGCTGGCGTTTTACCAAAGGAGCTTCCAGACTTCCACCATTTCTGCCACAGTGAAATTGGGTTGGATATCGTCGGGTTGATGTGTATACCGCCCATTCATGAAGAAGCAGTAATGCATTTCGCATTGTTGAAAACTCTGGCGGATGAATTATCTTTGTCGAAACTTTCTATGGGGATGAGTGGCGATTATGAAGACGCAATTTCTTTGGGCGCTACTCATATACGGGTAGGGTCAGCTTTGTTTGGCGCACGCCCCTAAAAAATTGGCAAGGGGCTAGTTGTCGGGCGTGATAAAATGACCCGTCCTTTCTGCTTTAGTTTTTAAATAGTCTGCATTATGTGGGTTGGCAGGCAGGTTTAGCCCTATGCGTGCGCACACTTCTATATTATGTGCTTCTAATCTGGCAATTTTATCCGGGTTATTGGTCAGCAATTTTAATTTGGTTAGCCCGAGCGCCCTTAACATGGCCGCAGCCGGGCCAAATAAACGCTCATCTGTTTCAAATCCGAGCGAGTGATTAGCTTCAACCGTATCAAGGCCTTTATCTTGCAGAGAGTAGGCTCGAATTTTATTCAGAAGACCGATATCACGGCCTTCTTGTGCAAGATATAGCAATACGCCCGAACCTGCTTCACGCATCATCGCTAGCGCCGTTTTCAATTGCGGACCGCAATCACATTTCAGTGAACCTAACACATCACCAGTGACACATTGTGAATGTAACCGCACCAAAGGCGGCTCAGAATAATCTTCATTTCCCACAATCACGGCGAAATGTTCTTGCCGATCATTTTTTTCTCTAAACATCACGATTTTAGCATCATCTGTAGTGGCCAATGGCAATTTAGCAGAAGTCGTAATGCTCATTTCGACAACAGCATCACGTTTAAGGCCCGCAACTTCGTGAAAATCCAGTATCGGAATTTGATAATTTTCGGAGAAATGATGTAGCTGATAGCTGTCTTTCATACTCATTCTGGTGAGAAGGGCAGCAGGTATGAGTCGCGCTGAACGCAACAACCGGCAGGCTAGGTCAGGCAGGCTATTCCTCCGTTCGGCAAGAGAATTTAATCCCCCCGGCATCGCGTCTGTATCCCCCAGAATTAGCCTGAGGATATTGCTATCATTTAGACTGTTGGCAGGCATACTGTAGCTGTCAAAGGCGTCATTTACAGACTTTCCAAATGCTTCTAGATGGCGCGCAGTAAGGCATAGAATTTCGTTACTTTGTACCAAACGTGCCACAGGCTCAGGTGTGTAATCCGCAAATTCAGCTGCGCGAACCAGACCTGCCAGACCCCGCTCATCGCGCAATATAACAAAGCCGCCACGACGCAGGATCATAAACACTCTATCCAATTTTAAATCATTGAAAAAATGGGTTTGGCTCATGCTACTCTCTATGCCTTTCTCGTGTTTAATTTACGCCAAAATAATACAAATCTGGCAAGTTTATCTGCTATTTAGTTTTGTAGCTTACAATCATAACTAGATGCAAATTTCAGGTCGCAATTTATAGTTAAGCAGATTATATATTACATGGGACTAAGGAACTGGCCTTTATAATGGATACACAAGAAATTCTTCGCACCGCGCGCATTATGATTGTTGATGATGATGATGATTTGCGCCATTTGTTGCTAACGCAGTTTGAACGTGAGGGTGTAGGCGCGCTGGAACAGGCAGAAACAATGTTAGCAACTTTTGCAAAAATTGACGATTTTGCTCCTGATATATTGATACTTGATGTTCAACTACCCGATGGCAACGGTTTTCATATTTGTTCACGCTTGCGAGAGCAGGGTTTCAAGAGTCCTATTATCATGCTGACGGGTCAGGATCGAGAAAAAGCAGTGATTAAAGGGCTAGATACTGGCGCAAATGATTATATTGCCAAGCCTATGCGTTTTGGCGAGCTGTTGGGCAGAATCCGTGCTCAACTGCGCCAATATCGTGCTTCGGATGATGCTCGTTTAGCGGCAAAGGGGGTGGATTTTATTCCAGCTGATAAGTCCCTCACTTGTTCTGCGCAGAACAAGACGATAGCTTTAACCGAGAAAGAGACGCTTATCCTAAAAAAGCTGTTTCGTAGTTGGCCTGAAACCGTCAGTAGGGCTAGCCTGCTTTCTCAAGTTTGGGGCTATCATAGTGATGTTACTACTCATACACTAGAAACCCATATATACCGTTTGCGCCAAAAAATTGGCAGTCTAAGCGATACCCAGCTGGTTGAAACCACCGCTTCTGGCTATCGATTGAACAAAGATGAAGACGCGGAAGACCCTGCCTAGACAGAAAAAAAATCAGTTAATGTTTTATAAAAGTTTCACACGATATTGGCTGGGGCGGTAGGATTCGAACCTACGATACACGATACCAAAAACCGATGCCTTACCACTTGGCCACGCCCCAGTAAAATTTCAAGCCTGAACGGGGGGATTCCCACTTAATTTTCTCAAGCTGAGCGCGACTATAGCGATCATGTTATAACGGATCAATCAAAAAAAACGGACCGATTATGTTAAGAATTAATCTCTAGACTCGCATCCAGGTAACTTGTGCCCAGATATTTTTTCCAGACAAACTAGCACAGCATTCCATGGCCGCCTCTTCGTTTTTGGTTAGTGCGAAGCAACTTGCTCCACTACCGCTCATCCCAGCCCCAATAAATCCATTATGTGGTATATTAAGATGGTCTATTAGGCCTGCAATTTCTGGGTATTTTGCGCAAACAGGCGCGGCCATGTCATTGCCAATAGCGATAATATCTGCCAATTCACCCATAGCAATAAGTTCTTCTAGCTGGGAAAGATTAGAGGTTGAATATAAATCTATTTGTGCAAATATTTCAGCTGTTGATAAATGAATTTGTGGGTTTGCTAGTACTGCATAAATAGGGTGGCGCATGGAACGGGGCAGGAATGTTCGCTGTGTTTTTGTGCCGGTGCCTGTCATAACTTGCCAATTAGGCATCAGGCAAACGGGAACATCTGCACTTAATTCTCGCGCAATATTATATAGTTGTTCATTTTTGATTTGTTTAGGTAATAAGTGTTTAGCTATCAGGCGCAATAGGGCTGCTGCATCGCTTGACCCGCCACCTAGTCCCCCACCCAAGGGGATGTTTTTTTCTAGCTTGATATATAGGGGTGGCAGGTTAAACCCAGCTTCACGAATAAGGTTGAGAGTCTTGTTGCACAGGTTATCTGCCCCTGCCGCTTCGAGGGTTTTTGCAAATGGGCCGGTTATGTTTAATTTATCTTCGCTATGAACGCAGACAGATAGCCGGTCCCCAAAATCAGTAAAGCCAGCAAAGGACAACAGGTCATGATAGCCATCTTCACGCTTGCCTAACACTTGCAGGCATAGATTCACTTTTGCGTGTGCTTTGATATCATACCAAACTTTATTCATCTTAAAGCCCATTTGCCAGTTTATCTTGTAAAGCTGGCACACGGGCCTGCTCAATCCCCATATCCAGAGCGTTTTGCCATTTAAAACGAGCTTCGGCCTGTCGGCCAGTCCGCCAATACGCATCTCCTAAATGTTCGGATATAATCGCGTCTGTAGGAGTTAGCTGAATGGCTTTTTCCAGCCATTTTACGGCTTCATTAACGGCACCTTTTCTGTAATATGCCCAGCCCAGCGAATCGGCATAATAGCCAGAATTAGGTTGTAGGCGCACCGCTTTTTTAATCAGTGTAATGGCTTCACTCAAGTGCCGGCCTTCATCTGCCCACCAATATCCCAGATAGTTCAGAGAAATCGCATCATTTGGGTTAAGCTCTATGGCTCTTAGTAGCGCCTTTTCTGCCCGCGCATCTTTTTCTGTCTGTTCGAAACAAATTCCGATACTCCGATGCAGACGGTAACCATCCAAACCATAATCTAAAGCAAGTTCATAGAAAGGAAGGGCTTTTATACAAGCATTGTTGCGCCGCCACATATCTCCGCCAGCTTGCGCAAGAAGGCTTCTTTCTATTTTCATCGAGGTTGTAAGCGCATTTGCTGAACCATCTTCATCCAAAGTTAACTCCTTATTTAGATTAGCTAGAGCTTCGGAAGTCTTGCCTGCCTCCTCTGCTAAATCTAGCTGAAGAAGGCGCCGCTGCAAGGCTAGAGGCGCGTCCTTAATTATGTTGTTCAAATGCTTTTCTGCCCGGCCGATGTTGCCGGCATTCAGATACCATTTAGCCAGGACCATATGTGCGGCATCTAAATCAGGGCTGATGGAAATGGCTAGATGGGCACGCGCAATAAGTAAATTTTTATGATAGCTATCCTCAGATAGCCAGCTTGTATCAAACAGGAATTGAGCGATGATTTTATCTAATGTTGGGGCATGAGAGGCGGTGCTGGTATTGGAGCGCATTTTGTCAATAAGCGTTAAAGGGGCAGTATCTGGGGCAAGGCCTGCTAGCAACAGTTTTTCGGCTTGCAGGCTTTTGCCTTGCCTCCATAATCCAGCTCCAGCGCTAAGGACAATATATTCATTCTGACTATTGGACAGAATCTGCTGAAAATGGCTTGTCGCTTCTTCTTTATTTTTCAAATATTCAAAAATATACGCTCCTAAAAGCAGTATTACAGTCTCTTGGGTGCTATCTGATACCTCAATAAATTCCTTTAATTCATGGAGAAGGCCAAGGGCTGTTTCTGGCTGATCTAGCCCAATATAGGCAAGGGCGCGTAAGCCGCTAGCAAGCACATAAAAATCATCGCTAACCTCAATTTTTTTAGATAATGCGATCAACGCCTGCCAATCCTTATCTTGGACGGCTTTTGCAATGGCCGGCTCTGCAGCAAGACCAAAATCAATACTTAGACGTTCGAACTCTCGTGCCAAGCTCATAGCTTCGCCTAGATTGCCGTTCTGGTAATGATTAATGAAACTATATCTCAGCAACACATCATCTGTCTGCCCAATGCGCAACGCGTTACTGAAAAAGCTAGAAGCTGCGGCGTTATCTTGAATCTGTTGCGCATAACGAGCGGCTAAAAACTGACCAGCAAAGCTTTGCGGCGCAGGCGGCTCTTGGTGTATTTGCCCAGATGTCGAAGTAAACGACTCGGGATTTACATGCAATCCCTGCTCCAAATTTTCTGCCTGGCAAGCACCAAGAACATATAGCAGGCCGCCGAAAGAAGCGATCACGCGAATGGGCAAGGCGTTTTTAAATGACAGAAAAATAGATGATAAGTTCATTCTAAAATCCCGTGAAACCAAATGCATCACTTAATTTATTGCAGGCAACACTGCCACCTAATTAAAAAAGGTGTAACCCAAATAAAGCGGGGCACGCGACGCTGAACTCATTTATACTGTAGCTTATCTTTAAGTAATCGCCCTACATATTCGGATAATTTGGCCCACCCCCCCCTTCAGGGGTTACCCAACAAATATTCTGAGTTGGATCCTTGATATCACAAGTTTTGCAATGCACGCAATTTTGTGCATTTATTTGCAAGCGCGGATTTGAGCCATCATCCCCACGCACAATTTCATACACTCCAGCCGGACAATAGCGCTGTTCAGGGGAATCATAAATCGCAAGGTTATGGGCCACTGGCACGGTTGCATCTAAAAGTTGCAAATGGGCAGGCTGGTTTTCTTCATGGTTTGTGCCTGACAGATAAACAGATGAATTGCGGTCAAAGCTGACAATATTATCAGGCTTTGGGTAGTTAATGATAGGTGCTTCACTAGCGGGCTTCAATAAGGTGTGGTCGCTATGATGACGGAAGGTCCAAGGCGCTTTTCCTCGAAAAAGGTAGGTATCCAGAGCAGCGTAACCCATACCAAGCCATAATCCCTTGGAAAAGGCTGGGCGAATATTGCGAACCTTGTATAGCTCTGCCCATAGCCATGAGGATTCTATCTTTTCTCCATAATTTTTTGGTTCTGCTGTAGGGGTTTTAGAGACTAACATTTCGAATACTGCTTCTGCGGCCAGCATTCCGGATTTCATTGCGGTATGGGTACCTTTGATTTTTGGAACATTCAAAAATCCAGCTGTACATCCAACCAGACATCCACCAGCAAAGGTTAGTTTCGGAACAGACTGGAAGCCCCCTTCATTCAGTGCACGTGCGCCGTAAGAAACACGCCTACCCCCTTCAAAAACACTTCGCACAGTCGGATGGGTTTTAAAGCGCTGAAACTCTTCGAAGGGTGATAAGTACGGGTTTGTGTAATCTAACCCCACCACATAACCAACGGCCACTTGATTACCCTTTAAATGATATAAGAAGGAGCCACCATAGGTATCGCTGCTAAGCGGCCAGCCAACAGAGTGCCAGACAGTGCCCGGATTTGATTTTTCCGGCTCAATATCCCATAGCTCTTTAATTCCTATAGCATAGGTTTGGGGATCTTTGCCCTCGCGCAAATTAAATTTCTCAAACAGGGTTTTGGTTAGATGACCACGACACCCTTCGGCAAAGATGGTTTGTTTTGCTATTAAATCCATCCCTGGCATATAGCTATCTGTCTTTTCGCCATCCTTCCCAATGCCCATATCGCCAGTGGCCACCCCGCGCAAAGAGCCGTCTTCATCGTATAAAACTGTAGCCGCTGGAAAGCCTGGATAAACTTCTACACCTAGCGCCTCAGCTTGTTCCCCTAGCCATCGGCAAAAATTTCCAAGAGAAATAATGTAATTGCCCTTATTATGCATTTGCGGTGGTGTTGGCAGGTTAACGCTCCCTTTTTCTGTCAGGAATAAAAACTTATCATTCGTTACTGCCGTATCTAGAGGCGCCCCGCGTTCTCTCCAATCTGGTAATAATTCGTTCAAGGCACGCGGCTCTAATACAGCTCCGGATAGGATATGCGCACCTATCTCACTGCCTTTTTCTATAAGACAAACGGAAATATCCTCGCCTTTTTCTGTAGCGAGTTGTTTCAAATGTATAGCTGCTGATAGCCCAGATGGGCCTCCACCAACAATTACTACATCGAATTCCATTGATTCCCGTTCCATTATCAACCCCTTAATTTTTTCTGCATCTTTTTTGCTCCTTCTTATTTCAGGCTAAGCTCAACCTGCCTGTAAAGAGACAACATAGATTTTTTTCAAAAATTATGCCTTAATTTTGCCGAAGAATTATCAGATTATTCAAGACGCGACTAGCGAATTGTGGCACTATTGTTCCGCGTGAATTTTCTTACTAGGACAAAAAATTGAATGACAGCGTCTTATCAGTCCAAAGATAAATTATTTTCAGCCTTAAAATGGCAAGTAGATATGGGGATAGATTGCGCCATGAGTGATACAGCTGTTGGGCTGTATGCTCTAGAAATGCCCAAGATGTCAGTCCTCTCTGCGGCACTTACTTCTGCACATTTACCCCAAGTAACACCTCCAAAAACAGGGCATGCTGAAAATTTAGCACCGACATGTGATAGCCTGGTTAAGGGGATATCTGAGGGGACGTCATTGCCTTCGCATTTTGGAGATCTCAGCGCGCTTACTACTTTAGATGAATTAAAATCTGCTCTGCGGGCATTTGACGGTTGCGCTTTGAAAAAAACAGCAAGTAATCTTGTTTTTTCAGATGGAAATCCGGCAGCGGATATTATGATTATTGGCGAGGCGCCGGGCCGTGATGAAGATAGAATGGGCTTGCCTTTTGTTGGTGTAGCAGGCCAATTGCTGGACAGGATGTTAAAATCCATAGGGATGGATAGACAAAATGTTTATATCACCAATATTCTGCCATGGCGTCCACCCGGAAATCGAACACCCTCTGCAGAAGAAATTCGACTTCTATGGCCATTTCTGCGCCGCCATATTCAGCTAAAAGCACCAAAGATTATTTTTGCGCTAGGTGGCAGTTCGGCGAAACTGCTGTTAAATACGCAAATAGGAATTTTAAAACTAAGCGGCCAGATGCAGGAAATTGATTTCAGCGACGCTGGGGATGGGAGCTTACCTATTCCCGTGTTGCCTAGTTTGCATCCTGCGTATCTGTTGCGCGCCCCCAAAATGAAAAAACAGGCCTTTTTAGACCTGTTGCAATTAAAAAAATATAATAAGTAAGCTTGTTTTAAGGAAAGTGAAGTTAATGAGGATACTGCGCCACTTTTTCCCCCAGCTATTGATTCAGCTGGTCTTTCTGCCAGTATTATTTATGATAGCATCTGCAAGTAATGCGCATGATTTACCGCGCCCACTTTCCGCCAATGATGCAGAACTTTATCAACAAATTTTTGCACTTCAAGATGATGGCAAAATCAAAAAAGCGGCAAAGCTGATCCAACAACTAGACAGCCAGCTTTTGATGGGGCACGTGCAGGCCCAAAAATATCTTCATCCCACGGCCTGGCGATCAAGTTTTGTAGAGCTTAGAGATTGGCTAAAAAAATATAATGATCACGCTACTGCTAGCCGAATAAAATGGTTGTCAGATAGAAGACGCCCAAAAGGTGCTAAAGCCGCAAGAAGTCCAAAAAAAGGATATTTGAACGGCGTTGGTTTATCGCGCCCACAAAGTTTTAGAGCAGAGATTCCAGCAAGCTGGTCCGGCAGAGCCTCGCCCCGGACAACTGCAAAAATTGCTCGTGATATACGCCGTTCTATCCGTCGTGGTTATCCAACAGGAGCGGTTCAAATTTTAGATAATCCGTCTAATTTGCGTTATTTGACAGCAACAGAAGAAGGGCATTTACGCGGTGAAATTGCCCATGCCTATTTTATTTTTGGGGTTGATGACAAAGCAGTACGGGCGGCGCGCCAAGCGATAGCTAAAAGCGGGGAACACGCCTATATGGGCTATTGGGCAGGCGGTCTGGCAGCTTGGCGATCTGGGCGATATGAATTGGCAACCAGCTTTTTCCGCACGCTCGCTGAAATTGAAAGCGCCCCAGATGTACTTCGTGCTGGGGCAGGGTTCTGGGCATATCGCGGTTTTATGTTGGCGGGCTCTCCGTTAGAGGCAGTTTTTTATCTCAACAAGGCAACAGCCTATCCAGAGACTTTTTATGGGGTGATGGCTATAGAAGCCTCGGGCCAGTCCATCCGCCTTGATTTCAAGCTTCCGCGTATTCAGGATGACTTTATGGATTGGCTTGTAGCCCAGCAGGGTGGCCAGCGCGCCCTTGGCTTATTACAAATAGGGGACTGGACACGTGCTGCGCGTGAATTGCGTTATTTATTTGAAGAGATGCCCGTAAAGTATGTGCGCTCTCTTATCGCATTTACTGCGCTCCATAATATGCCTGGCTTAGCTTTTCGGTTAGCAGACATTTATAAGACAGATACCGGTATTACTTATCTTGGTGCCCTTTACCCTTATTTAAAAACAGGGGCAGTAGTGCGGATTGAGCAGTCTCTTCTGCATGCCATTATTCGCAAAGAATCAGGTTTTTATCCTCTTGCACGTAGTCGTGCCAAAGCGGCGGGGTTGATGCAATTAATGCCAGCGACTGCGGCCTTTATAGCACGCGACAGACGCTATCGGCGTACGCATCGGCATAAATTGCATGACCCAGATTTGAACCTAACTCTGGCACAGGATTATATCGAACATTTAAATGGTGAAGCGCATATCGGTGGCGAGCTGGTCCTAATGCTTGCAGCTTATAATGGTGGTCCGGGCAATCTGAAAAAATGGCTTCAAAAAATTAATCATAATGGGGATAGGTTCTTGCTGATAGAATCTATTCCCGCGCGTGAGACCCGGAATTATATTAAAGGGGTGATTAGTTATATGTTTATTTATGGTAATCGATTCAATGAAGATATTCCAGCTTTACGGGATCTTATTTCTGGTAAAACCGCTGAAAAAAAATACGCACTAGCTTCTGATTAATGTGTCTTGTCTTTTAAATATAGGGGTTAGAGATGTCTGCAATTGATGAGACTCGGGCGTTTGTTCCTGTAAATATTGCGGTAATGACGATTTCTGATACGCGCAAGCTATCTGACGATAAGTCGGGAGATTTGCTGGTTCAACGCCTAGGTGATGCAGGTCATAAGTTAGCGGGGCGTGTGCTTGTTCGTGATGAGGTAGCAGAAATTACAGAGCAATTGTCCCACTACATCGATGATTGTTCGATAGATTGTGTTATTGCCACTGGTGGCACGGGGCTTACCGGGCGTGATGTGACCCCAGAGGCCTTCCGGAGTGTGTTTGAAAAAGAGATTGAAGGGTTTGGTGAAATGTTTCGTTTTATATCCTTTAAAAAAATTGGCACTTCTACCCTTCAGAGCCGGGCAGTAGCTGGGGTTTCTGGCGGCACTTATTTATTTGCGATTCCAGGATCCCCTTCGGCCTGCCGTGATGCATGGGACGATTTGCTTGTCCATCAGCTAGACTATCGTCATCGCCCATGTAATTTCGTTGAGATTATGCCTCGTCTGTGCGAAGGGGGCTTGACGGGACGCGGGTCTGGCAAGTGAACCGTTAGTTTGAATGAGCTGTTTAAGATGACTTCTTTTTTTCGGCCAACCTACCAGTTAGAGGCTGAATTTGCCCAATTTGGGCCAGTCATAGGTGTGGATGAAGCCGGGCGCGGGCCTTGGGCAGGGCCAGTTACGGCGGCGGCGTTTTGGATTTTCCCAGATTCGCTCACAGCTTTGCCTGACAAGTTGCGTGATTCCAAAAAATTATCTTCTACTCAGAGAGCCGATATCGAAACCCAGCTTTTTAACCCACAATTTCAACATATTTATGCTGTTCAGCATAGCTCAGTAGCCGAAATCGACGAGATGGGCATTTTGCCAGCAACGTTTAAAGCTATGTGTGCAGCGGTAGAAAAAGTTGCCCTACAATTATCTCAAAATGGTTACAATGCGCCTGCTTGCGTCCTTGTTGATGGCAATTTATTACCGCCCTTGCTACCTTACCGCGCCAAAGCTATCATCAAGGGCGATAGTAGATCTCTATCTATTGCAGCAGCTTCTATTCTCGCCAAGCAAAGCCGCGATAGGGTGATGTCAACCCTTAGCGCGGCCTATCCGATGTATGGTTGGGAGCAAAATGCAGGATATGGAACAAAATCTCATCAATTGGCGTTAAATGAATATGGCGTCACCCCGCATCACCGCCGCAGTTATGCCCCAATTAAGCGGCTCTTAAAAACAGGCTAACAAAGGCCGACACACCTTTTTTTAACTGTTTTTCTTTTGTCGCTGAATATTCTTCGTACTAGATATCGTGAGCGGGTAAAGAGTTAACACTATATCTAGAGTTTACTTTAGCAATATTGAGTAAAATCTTGACTTTATTGGATTCTGTGATTCATTCTGATTTCGGATTTATGCAATGGACAAAATATTTAGATATGAATAAAGACCTGATCATAGAAGGAAACTGCCTTGATGCGCTGACAAAACTGCCAGATTCAAGCGTTGATCTTGTTTTTGCTGACCCCCCGTATAATTTGCAATTAAATGGCATATTGCGGCGTCCCGACCAATCGCTTGTAGATGCGGTCGATGATGATTGGGATCAGTTTGATAGTTTTGCTGACTATGACGAACTATCGGCGGCATGGCTGTCTGAATGCAGGCGAATTCTTAAGCCTCACGGTGCCATTTGGGTCATTGGTAGCTATCATAATATTTTCCGAATTGGCAAACAAATTCAAGATTTAGGGTTTTGGATGTTGAACGATATTATCTGGCGGAAAACCAATCCAATGCCAAATTTCAGAGGGCGACGCTTTACTAATGCGCATGAAACCCTAATTTGGGCGGCGAAAAGTTCAGATGCAAAATACACTTTCAATTACGATGCTATGAAGGCTCTAAATGAGGGTTTGCAAATGCGCTCTGATTGGTATCTGCCTATTTGCAATGGCGCAGAGCGCTTAAAGGATGATAATGGCAATAAAGCACACCCTACCCAGAAACCTGAAAATTTGCTTGCGCGGGTGTTGCTAGCAACAACAAAACGAGGAGATATTGTTCTGGATCCCTTTTTTGGAAGCGGAACAACGGGGGCGGTCGCAAAGCGCCTGGGCCGACATTATATAGGCGTTGAGCGCGATAAAAAATATGTGGCATTGGCACGTCAACGTATTGCACAAATACAGCCTCTGGTCGATGAAGCTCTGCTAAATTTGACCGAAAAGAGGGCCCAAGTGCGGGTGCCATTTGGCGCGCTTATCGAAGGGGGTTTGTTGTGCACTGGCGATACATTGTTTGATAAATCTGGGCGATATCAGGCCCGCATTCGTGCTGATGGCTCGCTTGTCACAAAATCCAATCAATCAGGTTCCATACATGGTCTTGGAGCCAGTTTGCAGGACCAGCCTTCTTGTAATGGTTGGCTATATTGGCATGTTCGTAAAAATGGAAGCGATATTTGTATTGACACGTTACGCGATGAATATCGAAGACAAAATTACGGTCAGGACAAAGCCCAATAGTGTCTAGCGTTCGCCTTTCTTAGGCAATAGAAAAAAGCCAATCGAAAACAGGCCTAGCACGACCAACATCCCTGCACGTTCTAGCCCTGTAACCAAGATAATCCAGCCATATAAAAGTGGTCCAACAAAACTGGTAAGCTTTCCAGAAAGTGCTAAAAACCCAAACACACTTGCCCGGCTTTCAGTCGGAGCTAAATGGCTGACCCACACACGCCCAGCCGCTTGGCAGGGCCCAATAAAAAGTCCCAGACATAAGCTGGCTACCCAAAAAATAGTTAGGCTGTGAGTTATAAGACAGACAAGTCCCAGCGAGAATAGGCAGATTAACGAGGTGCGGATAATATAAATTGCTCCCCATCTATCGGTCAGCGGCCCTCCAATTATTGCACCAATTCCAGCCGTGATATTTAGTCCGATAGCAAAGATCAAAATATCTTTCTGGGTAAAGCCAAATACTTTTGCGGCATAGATACCGCCAAAGGCAAACAAAGTTATCAAACCATCATTATAGGCCATTCGTGCAATTAAAAAACGCATCATATTGGGAATAGATAAAACCAGTCTGCTACTCTGATATAGAGAAAAAATAAAGGGTTGCGTTTGTTTTTTTGGCTCTTCCTCAAAGGGGGTGAGGAAAAGAGGTAGAGAGAATATGATTAGCCATAGACCGGCAAAGAGCATGGTAGCGCGCACGGGCTCTGCTTCTGGTTTGGATAAGCCAAATAGAGATGGGTCTGGCAGGATAAAAATTGTCAGTACAAGGATAAGCGCCAGAATAGCCCCGATATAGCCAAACCCCCAACCATATCCTGATATCCGGCCAGTTATAGAGGCATCAGCAAGCCGTGGTAGCAACGCATTATAAAACACAAAGCCAAGTTCGCTGAAAAAAATGGCTAGCCCAGATAGACTTAGTGCAAGTACAGCAAACTCCGGGTCAGGCGCGACAAACCATAGCCCCATTACGGCTAGAGCAGCCGCTAAAGTGGCAGTGATAAGCCCGTCTTTTATCTGACCTTTTAGTTCTGCTAGATGCCCTAAAATGGGCGCGAGTAAACCGCAAGCTAAAGCGGCAACCCCGCTCATCATAGCCCAAAAAAAGGTGCCATTTTCAGGTAGCACAGAAGTGGTAAAATATACCGCAAATATGAAAGTGGTGTGCAAGGTTGGCAACACCGAAGAGGCCCAGTCATAGAGCATCCAGCTACATCTTTGAGAGGTAAAAATACGATTTTGGCTAGAATTCATATATTTGCAGGGAAGCGACATCACAGCCTAATCTGTCTCGTCCTTTAAGACCGGTAAGCTCTATCACGCATACCGCACCAACAACATTGCCACCTGCACGTTCTACAAGCTTTTCCGCTGCCGCCAAGGTACCGCCCGTCGCCATTAAATCGTCACATAAAACGACTTTTTTATCTTTAATCGCACGACTAGCATGCATGGTTAAGCGTGCTGTGCCATATTCCAGGGAGTAAGATTCCTCCAGCACGGATCCAGGTAATTTGCCAGCTTTTCGTACCATGATCGTGCCACACTTTAGCGCTAAAGCGAGCGGCAGGGAGAATAAAAATCCACGGGCATCAATACCAGCAAAGATATCTGGCTGAAAATCTGCTGCTAGTTTGGTCATATTTTTAATCATTCGCGCAAGTACATCCGAGTCTTCTAGCGCTGGGCTGATATCATAAAAGGTAATTCCTTCTTCAGGAAAATCCGGCGTTTTTGAGATATAATTATCAAGATTTAAATTTGCCATTTCTGACCCTAAAAATCAGCACATCAATAAGCTTGAGGCTAGGCGTTTGAAGCCTTTTTTTCAAGACGTCTTTGATGCAATACTGGTTCTGTGTAGCCAGATGGCTGAATGCGTCCTTTAAAGACCAAATCGCATGCGGCTTGAAAAGCGATAGAATTATCAAAATTATTAGCCATCTTCTCATAGAGAGAATCATCGCTGTTTTGCTCATCGACAATAGCTGCCATTTTCTTCATAACGCCCATCACCTTGTCTTCTGTGCAGATACCGTGATGTAGCCAGTTAGCAATATGTTGTGAGGATATTCTCAAGGTTGCCCTATCTTCCATCAGGCCAACATTATTAATGTCAGGGACCTTCGAGCAACCGACCCCTTGGTCTACCCATCTCACCACATAGCCTAGAATACCCTGTGCGTTATTTTCCAGCTCAGCGGTTATATCTGCATCTGACCAGTTCGGACGGTTGGCCACTGGAATCGCTAGGATATCTTCGCGCTTGGCACGCTTCTGCCCGGTAAGTTCTGCCTGACAGGTAAAAACATCTATCTGATGATAATGCAAGGCATGCAGCGTAGCGGCTGTTGGTGATGGTACCCATGCACAATTTGCCCCAGACTTTGGGTGGTCAATTTTCTGGGTCATCATTTCTGCCATCAAATCTGGCATAGCCCACATGCCTTTGCCAATTTGGGCACGGCCAGTAAAACCACAAGCAAGCCCTACATCTACATTCCAGTCTTCATAGGATGCGATCCATGGTGCTTGTTTCATATCACCTTTACGAATCATTGGCCCAGCTTCCATCGAGGTATGAATTTCGTCCCCGGTCCTATCAAGGAAGCCTGTGTTTATGAATACAACCCGAGCGGAAGCAGCGCGAATACATTCTTTTAAATTTACTGTTGTCCGACGTTCTTCATCCATAATCCCAATTTTGATGGTATTTTTGGCTAATCCCAATAGCGTTTCCACTTGGTCGAATATCTCGCAAGCAAAAAGAACTTCTTCGGGGCCATGCATTTTAGGTTTAACAATATATACCGAGCCAGTGCGTGAGTTGCCTTTTCGGGCCTTATCTGGCATTGCGCCTAGCACGGTCATAAAGGCATCCATAATCCCTTCTGGAATCTCACTACCATCTTTCAATAAAATTGCAGGATTAGTCATCAAATGTCCGACATTGCGCACCAGCATCAAAGAACGCCCATGCAGGCTAAAGCTCGTGCCATCAGGGGCAGTATATTGGCGGTTTGTATGCAATGCCCGTGTAAAAACTTTATCGCCTTTTTTCATTTCTACAGATAAACTACCATCCATCAGGCCTAACCAGTTTTGATAGGCTAACACTTTGTCGGAACCGTCTACGGCTGCTACCGAATCCTCGCAATCCATAATAGTAGAAATAGCGGATTCTAAAATAATATCGTTAATGCCAGCTTTGTCAGTTGCACCAATACGCCCGGTTTTATCTATTTCTAGGTCAATATGCAGATTGTTTTTCCTCAACAAGATAGAGCTTGGTGCCTTTGCACTGCCATTATATCCGGCAAACTGGCTGTTATCTGCCAGGGTTGTGTCGCCCTCTTCAGTTTTTACAAATAGAGCCCCGCCTTCGATCAGAAATCCAGTCGCCGCCGCCCAACAGCCCTTCTTTAAGGGTGCGCGCTCATCAAGCAGGGTACGTGCATAGCTGATAACAGCTGAACCCCGCTCCGGATTATATCCATCCCTTTTTTCTGCGCCATCTTCTTCACTCAACACATCTGTGCCATAGAGTGCGTCATATAAGCTACCCCACCGTGCATTCGCAGCGTTCAGGGCATATCTTGCGTTCATAACTGGCACGACTAGTTGCGGGCCTGCTATTCTGGCAATTTCGTCATCAACATTTTTAGTGCTGATAACAAAATCATCTCCTTCGGGTACAAGATATCCGATTTCCTGTAAAAAATCCTTATAGGCAATAGCATCCAGACCGGTGCTACGATTATCTACCAGCCATTCATCTATCTTGGCTTGAATAGCCTCTCTTGTTTCAAGCAATTCTGCGTTTCGGGAGGCCAGCTTATGTACGGCGTTATCAAAGCCTTGCCAAAAATAAGATGGCTCGATGGATGCACCTGGCAAAAGCGCATCATTGACAAAGGCAAGAAGTTCAGCATCTACAGACAAATTACCTTGAACGATGTATCCCATTATTTAGGCTCCTAAAAAATATTTGCGCAGGCTTAATTTTAGTGCGCATAGAATTGTCGCCGCATGCTGATGTCTACGCTTAGTCATAAATCGGCGTAAGCGCACATTCCATCATATGGAAATGCCTTTCAAAAATGGTTCCTTCAACTTTTGTTTATGGACCGTCCCAAACAAGGCCCACATTAGCAAGTTGGGTTTTGATTAGTGTGATGAAGCCTGCTAAACTCTCAGCGTCTTGTCCTTCTGCCCGCACCACCAGCGCTGCTTCAGTATTTGACGCACGAATAAGACACCAACCTTTTTCACTAGTAATGCGCACACCATCTGTCAGGTTCATTTGTTTGGCGGGTAAAGCATCTGAAAATGCATGCGCTAACGTTTCGATAACTCCGAATTTCTTATCATCAGGGCAAGCAATATGACATTCTTGTGTCGCAAAAATAACAGGAAGCGCATCTATAAAATCTGTTAGAGTTTTACCTGTTTCTTGTTTACGTCGGCTCATAAAGCTAATAAGCCTAACCGCAACAAATAATGCATCATCAAACCCGTAATAATCATCAGCTATGAAAATATGGCCAGACATTTCGCCTGCTAGTGGCGCCTGCATCTCCCACAATTTGGCTTTCATATGGCTGTGTCCGGTTTTCCATAAATGAGCATTACCACCCGCTTCTGTTATGAGGGCCATTGCAGTACGGCTAGATTTGACATCAAAAATAACATCACTGCCAGGATGTTTTTTCAAGATATCAATGCCCAGATAGGCAGTAAGTATATCACCAGCAATATGCCGTCCCTTGGCATCAACCACACCAATTCTGTCACCGTCCCCATCAAATCCAATGCCGCAATCTGCGCCCGCCTTCAAAACCTCCTCGCGGAGCATGGCGAGCGTTTTGGGATCAACCGGATTTGGGTGGTGGTTGGGAAAATTTCCATCAATATCCGTAAACATCCCTTTATGTTGCCCAGTTGCGCGCGCAATAATCGCGTCTGTCGCTGGTCCTGCTGCTCCATTTCCAGCATCCCAAACAATATTGGCTTCTCCGAAATCAGCACCTTTCAAGATTCGATCAATGTAGGCGTCAAATACGGATATTTTGTCTTCAGCGCCGCCATCATGACCTGTTAGGCCAGAGGCACAAAGCACGCCCAATTTTTGAATATCTGCACCAAAAAAGCTTTGATGGTCATATACCATTTTAAAGCCGTTATGATCAGGTGGATTATGGCTGCCGGTAACCTGAATAGCGCCATGACATTCGAGATATCTGTCGGCAAAATATAACATTGGTGTGGGGCCAACACCAATATCCAGGACTTGGCAACCAGCAAAAACCAGACCGTCTATAAGTACGGTTGCTAATTTTTGGGAAGTTATCCTGCCATCGCGCCCCACAGCAATTTTAACGGGTTTTTTTCCACCTAAATTTTCACGAATAATCTGACCTAAGCCCGCGCCAATAAAAAAAGCGTCTTTTTCGAACAACGTGTCACCTACTCGCCCTCTGATATCATAACTACGCAGAATAGTAGGCTCAAATGAGTGGGCCTTCTCTACAGTCTTGTTGACAGCCATTCTGCTAGGTCTCCTTGTAACTCATCATGTGCCATCCCAAAGGCAATATTGGCTTTTAGAAATCCAATTTTAGAACCGCAGTCAAACCGTTCACCTGAAAAATCAAACCCATGGAATGGCACATGGCCAATTCGCGCAGCCAAGGCATCTGTGAGCTGTATTTCGTCGCCTGCACCGCGTTGGCCTTTTGCAAGCACATCAAAAACGCCCGGCTCCAAAATATACCGTCCAACAACTGCCTTTGTTGATGGCGCTGTTTCTGGTGAGGGCTTCTCAATGATGCCGTTAATTTTTGTAACCTGACCGTCTTTTTTGCCCGGGGTGATAATACCATAAGCCCCAGTATCCTTGGCCGGCACTTCTATCAGCGCGACCATATTACCGCTGGTATATTGGGCCTTCATCTCGGCTAAGGCTGGCGCGCCGAGTATCAAATCATCAGCAAGCAATACGGCCACAGGCTCGTTGCCTATCAAATGACGCGCACACCAAACCGCATGACCTAGCCCGGCCGGCTTTTGTTGGCGCACATAAGATACCGCCCCTGGCTCTTGCAACATGCGGCTAACCACCTCAAGAGCTTGTGTTTTGTTTTTTTCAACCAGTACCGATTCTAGCTCAGTGGAATGGTCAAAATGATCCTCAATAGCTGTTTTATTACGCCCGGTTACAAAAATAAACTGTTCAACACCGGCTGCTGCTGCCTCCTCAACGGCATATTGAATCAGAGGTTTATCAACAACTGGGAGCATTTCTTTTGGCATTGCTTTGGTGGCAGGCAAAAAGCGCGTGCCAAGACCTCCCACAGGAAAAATTGCTTTTTTTATTGTCATTTTACGGGTACTTTCATCAAAACTTCACACTTTCCTGTTAGGTTGTTATTTTTGGCTGGTCCGTTTACTTAGTGACCTAAAAAAGAGGAAAAAATGCCTATAATTAAACAGATAATTGACCGATCGGTGACTGTCAAACAGGCGCTTGCTAAAAGTTGCATTCTGCCTGCAGAACAGGCGGCCGAGATGATTGCGGATTCCCTGAGAAACAAGGGCAAGCTGATGTTATGCGGCAATGGCGGCTCAGCAGGGGATAGCCAACATTTAGCGGCAGAGTTTGTGGCTACCCTTGACTACAACCGCCCGCGCCAGGGCTTGGCTGCTATCGCGCTTACCACTGACACGTCTTTTTTAACCGCTTATGCAAATGATTTTGGCTTTGATGGTATTTTTGCGCGGCAGGTAGAGACGCTGGGCCATACAGGCGATGTGCTGATAGCTATTTCCACTAGTGGCAATTCCAAAAATGTTGTTCTAGCAGCAGAGCGAGCACAAGA